>Ga0302165_10000095_pt1:0-35000 | contig 41188 bp, 38 predicted proteins | sample I_Fen_E3_2_FD_193499 | JGI IMG/M metagenome (GOLD analysis project Ga0302165, IMG submission 193499) | Peat permafrost microbial communities from Stordalen Mire near Abisko, Sweden - I_Fen_E3_2 | ecosystem: Environmental > Terrestrial > Soil > Wetlands > Permafrost | place: Sweden...
AGTGGGATTGCCATCGCTCAACGGATAAAAGCTACCCTGGGGATAACAGGCTTATCACTCCCAAGAGTTCACATCGACGGAGTGGTTTGGCACCTCGATGTCGGCTCATCGCATCCTGGGGCTGTAGCAGGTCCCAAGGGTTGGGCTGTTCGCCCATTAAAGCGGTACGCGAGCTGGGTTCAGAACGTCGTGAGACAGTTCGGTCCCTATCCGGCGCGGGCGGAGGATATTTGAGGAGAGCTGACCCTAGTACGAGAGGACCGGGTTGGACAGACCTCTGGTGTACCTGCTGGAAACCAATTCCATAGCAGGGTAGCCAAGTCTGGAAGGGATAAACGCTGAAGGCATCTAAGCGTGAAGCCCCCTCCAAGATGAGATATCCCTTCCTATAAGGAAGTAAGACCCCTGAAAGAGTATCAGGTAGATAGGGCAGAGGTGGAAGTACAGTAATGTATGCAGCTGACTGTTACTAATAGGTCGAGGGCTTGACCAAAAGAATAAGGAACGGAAAAACTTCTGTGTGGAATTTTGAATGTACATGAAATACTAATCCTCGATAGCTCAATGGTAGAGCGCACGGCTGTTAACCGTGATGTTGTAGGTTCGAGCCCTACTCGGGGAGTTTTTTGGTATAAGGCTCCGTGGTCAAGCGGTTAAGACATCGCCCTTTCACGGCGGTAACACGGGTTCAATTCCCGTCGGAGTCATCATTAAAATAAAACTTGACGCTAAAACGAGAGTTTATTATAATTACAATTGTAATGGCGACATAGCCAAGTGGTAAGGCACAGGTCTGCAACACCTCTATCATCGGTTCAAATCCGATTGTCGCCTTTCTTAAAAGATTCAGTATTCTGGGTCTTTTTTTTATTGCACTGAACTTCAAAAATTATTTGCAATGAAGGAATGAGGATTAAGGTAAAAAAAGATATGAAAATCATTTACAATAAATCAAAATTGGTGATTTTTTTCATAACAAAAGACCTTTGTTTTATAGTACATTGCAAAGGTCTTTTGTGGATTATCTATAAAAATGAATTTGAAAATGATATTGATGATAGCAATGAATCTTTTTGAAAATCAAGAAAATTAATTAAACATTAGATACTATTGTAGGATTTATTCCTGATAATTTAATTATATCTATAGAAATATACTTTATGAAAGAGATATTTTAACAAATTTTTTCTTTCCACGTTGAATTACAAGTCCTTTAAGCGAAAAGTCATTTTTAGAAAATATGACATGAATATCTGATATTTTATCAGAATCACAGATAACACCACCTTGTTCAACAGCTCGTCTAGCTTCTGAACGTGAGGCGGATAATCCGGATTTTACTAAAAGACTTAGAATGTCAATGCAGTCATCAATAAAATCTGAATCAGTTAATGAGATAGAAGGCATATTTTGTGTATCCGTATTTCCTGAAAAAAGAGCTTTCGATGAATCTAAAGATTTCTGAGCCTCTTTTTCGCCATGAACCAATTGAGTTAATTCAAAAGCAAGAATTTCTTTTGCTTTATTCAATTCGCTGCCTTCCCATGATTCCATTTTCTTGATTTCTTCAAGAGGAAGAAATGTAAGCATCTTCAAACATTTGACAACATCATCATCAGAAACATTTCTCCAATACTGGAAAAAATCAAAAGGAGAAGTTTTCTCAGGATCAAGCCATACAGCGCCAGATTGGGTTTTTCCCATTTTCTTACCTTCTGAGTTAAGTAAAAGATTGATGGTCATAGCGAAAGCGTTTTTTCCAAGTTTTCTTCTAATTAATTCAGTTCCTCCAAGCATATTACTCCATTGATCATCTCCACCAAACTCCATATTACAACCATATTTTTGAAATAAGGTGTAAAAATCAAAACTTTGCATAATCATGTAGTTAAATTCTAAAAAGCTTAATCCTTTTTCCATTCTTTGCTTATAGCATTCGGCAGCAAGCATTCGATTTACAGAAAAATGTGGTCCAATCTCTCTTAAAACATCCACATAATTTAAATCCATTAGCCAATCAGCATTGTTAACCATAATAGCTTTTCCATCAGAAAAATCAATAAAACGACTCATTTGCTTTTTAAAGCAATCGCAGTTGTGATCAATAGTTTCTGTAGTCATCATCTGTCGCATATCACTTCTTCCAGATGGATCACCAATCATTGCAGTACCGCCACCAATTAATGCAATTGGTTTATTACCAGCCATTTGTAAACGCTTCATTAAACATAAAGCCATGAAATGACCTACATGAAGACTGTCAGCAGTTGGATCGAAACCAATATAAAAAACTGCTTTACCATTATTTACCAATTCTTTGATTTCATCTTCATCTGTTACTTGTGCAATTAGGCCTCGTTCAATAAGTTCATCATAAATATTCATAGTTGTATCCTTTCTTTTTCAATATAAAATTAAGTTTTAAGTAATAATTATAGTAAATAGTAGATATAGTATGAAAATACTTGTTAAAGATTACAGTGTTATTTGGATATCATAGTAATAAAATGCCATAGGAAAAATAAATGACGAATTTAAATGACTAATTCAAATGACTAATTCAAATAACTACAATCTAGCTATATATTCATATATATAGTGAATAGCAAACCTAAAACATATGAATTGTAAAAAATATAAATTAAGTATTAAGAAAAATTTATATATAGTTAGTGAAATTAGTAATCGGATTATTTGCAATAAAAAACCCTCATCCCGAAAGGACGAGGTATAAACCCGTGTTACCACCTTAATTCGCAAAAATATCACTATTTTTACCTTTTGAAGTATAAAATACTCCATGCATCTTAACGTATGCAAGACGTTGCAGTCTACTAATTATCATTCAAATTATTTGTAAATGGTAAAATCTAAAAATAGTGAAAAAAGAAATAATTTGTAAGATATGTTCGGTGCAAAGCTTAAGGATGTATTCAAAATAAGTGTTGCATGCACCTCTCATCAACTGGTTACTTTCTGTCTGCTTGCCTTATATTTACTTTTTCCCATCATTGCCTTTACCTTTTAAATAATTATAAGTAAAATAGCTACAGTTTGTCAATCATTTCTTTTTATGTTAAAAACATGATAAAAAAATTATGGTTTTAGAAAAGAAAAATATAAAAAATTATAGATGATAAACATGACAGCAGGTGAAAAAGAAGCATGAGACTAGCATGAAAAAGTAAGGAGAAGATATTGACACCATTGTAAAGCAAAATATAAATATGATTGCAGGTGGATAAAGGATGATTTACTAGAGATTTACTGTATATGAAAACCGATAGTACTTCGGTTAGCTTTATACTATTTCCAATAATGTCTTAAAAGAACGTATTCCTAAATTGCTGAAATCTGTGGGATTAGAATAAAAAAGCCATGTTTAGGTGGAAACATTTTCAAGGGGAACGAAATAAAGACTTCAGATAGAAAAAGAACTGGAAATGTCGATATTGGTTTAAAACAAGTGTAATTTCCCAACCTACATGAAGCATTATTGAATTACATTTCTTATATTGCTTTTTTCTTTTTTGAACAATCATATTCGTTCATCAAACTAAAATTGTCTGTTGCGTATTATGCGATAAAAAGCACAGGTGCTAAAAAGGAAGATAGTTCTTGTGCTTTGTATCCTTTTGGTGCATGGCATTTCCATTTTATACCCAGACATCATCAAGTGCAAAAACGATTCCCATTCTTCATCGACACTTTATTTCTATATACAAATTTGCTCACATTTCAGCCACCTTTCCATATAAAGCATATAATATTCACTACAATTTTAAATTTAATGTAATCATTACACTATTAAAGTATTGATATTTCAAATTAATCTTAGTAACTATCTAGTAGCATAGAAGTTCTCAATTTACATTCATCTCTTTATAAAAAACGCCAGGGGAAAGGAGTCTAGCATATAGTGCAGTCAGATGAATCAGATTTCCTTACACATCGCATCTATGTGTTTTTGAGTAAATACACATAAAAAAAAGAAAGAACTCGTAATGGAAACTTCTGATTAATAGAAAAAGTGCTAATAGAAGTTTATAACAGATTATTATCGTGATGTAATGCAAAAAACTTTTCTTTACTACTATCGCCCAAAATAAGGACATGAGTTTTACCATAAGATGTATTTAAATACACTTCTTCAAACTTCACGTTACATTGTTTACTTTCAGCTACATATTTTGTGTTATCCAATTTAGTTGTTGACAGGAAATATAACATTGTGGATAAAGGATAAAAAAACGATATCAGAAGTGGATTATTATCTATTATTTAGAATCTTGATTTTTATTGAAAAGCAGATTAAATTAAAAGTATTTTTGTGATTTGCTATTATAGTTTTTCAACTTAGTATTTACAATGGCAGGGATTAAAAAATATTTTAAAGTTTATTACTTGTTTCAGAATATGAAAAATCGAGATTGTTGCAGTTACTAAATTAAAAACAAAATTTCAATTTTGTAGCAAGAAAAAGATTGAAGTTTGAAAGAAAAAGATTAAAATATTTGTAATATTGACAATGAAAAAAATATATTATATAGTAGAAAGAAATTTAAATCCATATCTGTGAGGGAGTAATTTGCGTTAAAAACGTGATTTGTCAACATTCCGGCGAGAGAGCCTGGCAAATCTTAAAAAATGAGACTCATGTATGCATGTATTACGCATACATGGGTATTTTTTTGTCAAAGCAGATAAATATAGAGAGGGAATGAAAAAATGGGTATATTATTAGAACTTATTCTTATGGGTGTAGGATTATCAATGGATGCATTTGCAGTAGCTATTTGCAAAGGACTTGGTATGGAAAAAGTAAAGAAGGAACAGGCTTTTCTTATAGCACTGTTTTTTGGAGGTTTTCAGGCAATCATGCCTTTTCTGGGATGGTTTTTGGGAATGCAGTTTGCAAAATACATCGATTCGATTGATCACTGGATAGCATTTGTATTACTTACCTTTATCGGTGGAAAGATGCTTTGGGAAGCATGGAAGGAAAGAAATGAAAAAGAAGAAGTCTGTTCATGCCATAGTGAAGATTTAAAGTTGAAGGAACTATTTCTATTAGCAATAGCAACAAGCATTGATGCTCTGGCAGTTGGAATTACATTTGCATTCTTAAAAACGCCAATCATTGAGGCGATGATAGTAATTGGTACTATTACATTTGCAATATCTTTTGCTGGAGTTTATATTGGAAACTTTTTCGGAAGCCGTTATAAAAACAAAGCTGAATTTTTGGGTGGAGCTATTTTGATTTTTCTGGGAGTGAAAATTTTGGTTCAACATTTGGGAATTTTATAGTAAAAAGATGATTGAAGAACAGTTCATGAATATTTTATATTTCTATTCTAGTAAAAGAATTGATAATTCAATGTAATATGTATATAATCTAAATAAATAATGCGTTTACCGTAAGAAAGAGAGGATTGTAAATGGATATTTTTAATAAAATAGGAGATACCATTTTTTCGACAGGAAAGGATGTTTCTCAAAAAGCAAAAGATTTATCTGGAATTGCGAAACTCAAATTAGATATCAAAATGAAGGAAGATTTTGTTGAAAAACAGTATGCGCAAGTGGGTAAAAAATATTATGAAACGCATAAGGACGATGCAGTATTAGATTATGAAGAAGTACAGGTTATTGAAGAAGCATTGGATATAATTGATAAAATGAAAGCTCAGATTTTGGATATTAAAGGTTCGAAAGAATGCTCAAACTGTGGTACTTTATCAGATGAATCAGCTGAATTTTGCAGTAATTGTGGGGCACGATTGCAAAAAGAAAGTACAGATAATTTCACAACGGAAAGCGAAGAAGTTTTTGAGGAAGAAACAGATGATTCGGTAAAGAATAAGGCTGATGAAGAGGTTGACAATTTATAAAGACTATGGTAGCGTGAATAATGCAATTGAATAGAAACGCAAGGAAAAAGAAAGTATATCTATATGAAATATTACAGAGAAATCTTCATTGCTGAGAGAAGATATAGGGAGTTAGATAGAAAATGGCTTTGGAGCGGTAGAGCTGAACTAATTTTCATATTTATCTATTTGCTAAATTGCAATGGTGCTTTGAAATGGCATAATAGCAAGTTAAAAGATGAATAAAGTGAAAAAAGATAAGTTCTGACAGGAGCGCCTGTTATAGCGGAAAGTATATTTTTTACTTATGGAGGCTTTTTTTGTGAAAAAAAAGTGAATTGAAGTGGTAACACAGGTATTATCCTGTCTTCTGAATGGAAGGCAGGATTTTTTTGCAATAATAGGGATAAGTACAATGCTTATTTTTTAGAGTGTAAAATACTACTGAAATTTTTTATATTATAAAAACAGATACATCATAAAAAAATTAAATATGGTAAAAGAAATGGAACGTATAAAAAGTGTTAAAATAAAAAGTGTTAAAATAAAAACTACAGCATTAAAACATGTTGAAAGTAATAAAAAAGTGCTTTTTGGTTATACCAAGTATAAAACAAGAAAAGTACCTGAAGAAATACAAAAGAAATATAAAAATCAGTATAAAAATCAAAAAAGATAAAGATAATAGAAAGAGGAAATTGTATGATAAACAAAGGTAAGTTTTATATGACAACAGCAATTGCGTATGCTTCAGGTAAACCTCATATTGGTAATACGTACGAGATCGTTTTGGCGGACAGTATTGCCCGTTTTAAGAGGCAGGAAGGCTATGATGTGTTCTTTCAGACAGGAACTGATGAACATGGCCAAAAAATTGAAATTAAAGCACAGGAAGCTGGAATTACACCAAAAGAATATGTAGATAAGGTAGCAGATTCAATTAAAGAAATCTGGGATTTAATGAATTCTTCCTATGATAAATTTATTCGTACAACGGATGAATATCATGAAGAACAAGTTCAAAAGATTTTTAAAAAATTATATGATAAAGGTGATATTTATAAAAGCTCATATGAGGGATTGTATTGCACACCATGTGAATCTTTCTGGACAGAATCTCAACTAGTAGATGGAAAATGTCCAGATTGCGGACGTGAGGTAAAACCCGCAAAAGAAGAAGCATATTTTTTCAAAATGAGTAAATATGCGGATCGATTGATTGAACACATTCATACACATCCAGAATTTATTCAGCCAGTTGCAAGAAAAAATGAGATGATGAATAACTTTCTACTGCCTGGACTACAGGATTTATGCGTATCAAGAACATCGTTTACCTGGGGAATTCCAGTAGACTTTGATCCAAAACATGTAGTTTATGTATGGCTGGATGCCCTGACAAACTACATCACAGGAATCGGATATAATTGTGATGGAACAAATTCAGATTTATTTGATAAAAACTGGCCAGCAGATCTACACTTGATTGGAAAAGATATTATAAGATTTCATACAATTTACTGGCCAATTTTTTTAATGGCGCTTGACTTACCATTACCCAAGAAAGTATTTGGGCATCCATGGTTATTGCAAGGGGATGGAAAGATGAGCAAATCAAAAGGAAATGTTTTATATGCAGATGAGCTTGTAGATTTTTTTGGCATTGATGCGGTTCGTTATTTTGTACTTCACGAAATGCCATTCGAAAATGATGGTGTTATTTCATGGGAACTATTAGTAGAAAGATTAAATTCTGAGTTAGCAAATACATTGGGAAATTTAGTAAATCGTACGATTTCAATGAGCAATAAATATTTTGAAGGTATTGTATCAAATGCTAATGTAGAACTGGAAGTGGACGAAGATTTAAAAGCGGTTGTGACAAAAACAGTTGAAAAAGTGACAGCAAAAATGGCGGATTTAAAAGTAGCTGATGCAATGACTGAAATTTTTAATCTTTTTCGACGCTGCAATAAGTATATTGATGAAACAACACCATGGATTTTAGCAAAAGAAGAAGCTGATAAACCTAGACTAGAGACTGTTTTATACAATTTAGTGGAAAGTATATCTATTGGTGCAACGCTATTAATAAGTTTTATGCCTGCTACAGCAGAAAATATATTGGAGCAGCTAAATACAAAAGAGATTGCATTTGATAAATTAAGTACATTTGGAAATTATGTAAGCAATACAAAAGTTACATCAACACCAGAAATTCTTTTTGCAAGATTAGATATCAAAGAAGTTTTAGAAAAAGTTGCTGCTTTGCATCCAATTAAACACGAAGTAGTTGAAGAAGAAATAAAAGAAGCAGGAATAGAGATAGAAGCAAAAGAAGAAATAGCATATGAAGATTTTGAAAAGCTGCAATTTCAGGTAGGGGAAATTATTTCCTGTGAAGCTGTACCAAAATCTAAAAAATTACTTTGTTCTCAAGTAAAAATCGGAAATCAAACCAAACAAATCGTTTCTGGCATTCATAAATACTATACACCAGAAGAAATGGTTGGAAAAAAAGTAATGGTACTTGTGAATTTAAAACCAGCAAAATTGGCAGGTGTTCTTTCAGAAGGAATGTTGCTTTGTGCAGAAGATGAAAATGGAGATTTATCTTTAATGGTTCCAGAAAAGAAAATGCCGTCAGGAGCAGAAATTGCATAATAAAATATTTGAAACGCATGCACATTATGATGATAAACAATTTACTGAGGATCAGGATTTATTACTAAAGTCTCTTCCTGAAAATGAGATTGAATATGTTATTAATGTTGGTGCAAATTTAGAATCTACAAAAAGTAGTATAGAATTAGCGGATAAATATGCATTTATTTATGCAGCAGCAGGAGTGCATCCAAGTGATGTTGCAGAACTAAATGCTGATACATTTGAATGGCTAAAAAAACAGACAGAAAATAAAAAAGTAGTGGCAATAGGAGAAATTGGATTGGACTACTATTGGGATAAAGATGAGCAGGTTCAGTCATTGCAAAGATTCTGGTTTTCTAAACAAATGGAATTAGCTAAGGAAAAAAATCTGCCAGTCATCATACATTCCCGCGATGCAGCAAAAGATACACAGCAAATGGTAAAGGATTATCAAAAGGATAACATACACGGTGTTATACATTGCTATTCGTATTCACTTGAAATGGCATATGAATTTATAAAAATGGGTTATTATCTTGGCATCGGAGGTGTAGTTACATTTAAAAATGCTAAGAAATTAAAAGAAATAGTTGCAAAAATTCCACTGGAACACTTACTGTTAGAAACAGATTGTCCTTACATGGCGCCAGAACCCAATAGAGGTAAAAGAAATTCGTCATTATATTTACCTTATATAATTGATACAATTGCAACAATTAAAAATATTTCGAAGGATGAAGTGATAGATGTAACGAGAGAAAATGCAAAAAAATTATTTTTGAAATTCTAATGCATCTTTTTGAAACCGTTTCGGAATATTTTGATTCTGAAGCTTTGTATTTTTTCTCGATTCAATAGCAATACTATCAAAAAACCCGCACCAGAGTTTTTGATATTCTAATTCATCATCAGAATAAGTTCTGATTATTTCCTGATTTATGGAAGAGGCATCCATAATCAGGAAATTTTTATTTGCAGACGAAAACGTAAATGTTTGCGATTTAAAACCAGAAGAAAGTGATGAGGAATCTGATTTTTTATGCAAAACGGCTAAGTCACGAATTTCATCGTATATAATAAAATTTTCAGTAGAAAGTCTATCACAAAAATGATCAGCTAAGATAGGAAGGACATAATTACTAGGATGAATCCGTGAAAACAAAATGCGATTTTCCAGTTCATTAAAACGTAAAAAGCCAAGTAGGTGGTGAGCTTCATTTGTTGTGTGTCTACAAAGTTCAAAAACATACATAACATAAGGATTTCCAAGGCAATTCATAATTTGTTCTGGCTTTTGCATAGAAAAAGCATAAAGCAAAACCCGATAAACAGCATCTGCTTTTGTTATATCAAAATAACTGTAAGAAGATTTATTCTTTTTTGAAAAGAATTCATTCGCCATAATTGCAGTGCAAATATCAGACCATACATCTTCACCACAACGTGATAAAACAGTATTAGAAACCTTAGCACTTTTTTCCAAATCAGTTTTCACGTGGATATATTCGCAAAATAGCTCGTAATTATCAGGTTCTTCAGAAATAAGTTTAATATTTTTATGGCCAAGGTGGCTGGCCCATGCTTCGTAAATAGAAGTAAAAATACCATCAATGCTGTTTTCACAAATAAAAATATACACAACATGTCCTCCTTAATGTGTATTGAAAATACAAAATCTAAATAGCGGCTTGTGTTACTATTAAGTATCGAAATAGTGTAAATCTTAAAGATAGAATTAAAATAAATACCAGTAAATGTTAATATTGAGAGAAAAACATAAAAAACAAGTGAGAGAAACACTCAAAAAGAAAAATCACTTGGAATAAAATTCGAATGTGCAGGCATTCCAATATCAAAAAGAGAAATTTGTTTATAGGATTCGCCACGCAAATTTTTTGGTATCTGGGAAATATCTTTTAATAAGTTCTGACATATATAATTTTCATCCATTTTTGTGTGATACATCATTTTTCCCTGGCATGTTATAAAATATAAAGCTCGTTTTAAAACAACCCCCAGTTTTTTTAAATCATCAAAGGAAAGGATGCAGCTTCTTCTTGCTTTTATAATGCGCTGAGCAGACTTCACTCCGATTCCGGGAACTTTTAATAAAGTAGTATAATCTGCGCGATTAATTTCCACAGGAAATAAGGAAAGATTGCGTAATGCCCAATCGCACTTCGGATCTAAAAATATATTGAAATTCGGGTTGCTATCCGATAACAAGTCCTGAACTTGAAAATGATAAAAGCGTAGAAGCCAGTCAGCCTGATATAGACGATGTTCTCGAAGTAGCGGGGGTCCGCCTTCTGTAGCAGGCAGATTCGAATTATGTGTTACATTTATAAAAGCAGAATAAAATACACGTTTTAAATCAAATTTCTGATATAAATTTTCAGCTACGCTCATGATTTGAAAGTCATTTTCAGGTGTAGCACCAATAATCATCTGTGTACTTTGCCCTGCTGGAACAAAAGCTGAAGGTGCTTGAGAACGCAAAGATAGCGGAGCAGCATTCTGATAAGTATTGTCGCTTAGTAATAAAGAGCTATTGTGGATTCCATTTTGAATCTGACGCATGGGTTTTAAGATAGTGCGTCGTGATTTATAAGGGGCTAAATTCTTTAAACCATCAGCAGTAGGAAGTTCTAGATTAATACTCATACGATCTGCCAAAAACCCTGTCTTTTCAATTAAATCGGGATCAGCCCCAGGGATTGCCTTAACATGAATATATCCATGAAAATGATGTACCGTGCGAAGCATATAAAGAGTCTGGTAGATTAAATCCATAGTGTAATTTGGACTTATCAAGATACCAGAACTTAAAAAAAGACCTTCTATATAGTTCCTTCTATAAAATTCCATTGTTAGGCTGCATACCTCTTCTGGTGTAAAAGAGGCTCTTTTCACATCATTATTGCAATTATTGATGCAATACACACAGTTAAATATACATTCGTTTGTAAATAATATTTTGAGTAAAGAAACACACCTTCCATCACCAGAAAAAGTATGACATATTCCCGCGGCAACACAATTTCCAATACCATCAGCAGAACCTTTACGATTCACACCGCTGGAGGTACAGGCAACATCATATTTTGCGGCGTCAGATAAAATTTCTAATTTCTCCATAATACTCATTTGCTGGGGAATATTCATATGCATTGTATATTGATGTATTTCGAAAATACATCAATAATCTCCTTCCTGAAGATGTGTATTTTGATATAAAAGTGTTTTTGAAAAATACAGGTAAATAATCGTACCCTCTCAAAAATGAATTCGTTGAATGAAATTGGAGGTTTCACATCCCCGTATTAGAATTTAAGTAGGGGGTGCTGATGCATCAACCGGAATTTAAAGTTACATTCTAGTTTACATTCTAGTGGTATGATGTATTCAATGTTCAATTTCTAGGTTACTACGAAAGAAAGAACGTATGTTCTAAAACAATCTTATCACAAAATTAAAAAAGAAGCAAGAAAAAAACAAACATATGTTCTTTAAAAAATCATAAATAAGTATGATATTTCCAAAAAAATCATAAATAATTCATAAAAATACTGTAACCACGGGCTTTTCAGGCAAGTTTTAGATGACAAATAAGATAAAATGTGGTATTTTAGCAAAGTATACATTGAAATGGTTTTTTTTATAGAAAGGCTGAAATGGTTTTTTATCATGGCTTATGAAATTATCGTATTAGATTTAGATGGAACATTAACAAATTCACAAAAAGAAATTACACCGAAGACAAAAGAAGCATTACTTAAAATACAAGAAAAAGGCGAAACTGTAGTACTTGCATCTGGAAGACCAACACCTGGAATTGTAAATTTGGCAGAAGAGTTGAATTTAAAAGAAAATGGAGGATATATTCTTTCTTTTAATGGAGCAAAAGCAATTAATTGTAAGACTAGAGAAATTGTTTTAAATGAAACAATACCAACAAAATTTATTGCAGATATATATTTAAGTGCATTGGAATATGGTGTTGGAATTTTGACTTATACTGAGAATGAAATTATTGCAGGAAATGGGATTGATGACTATTGCAGACTGGAATCAAAAATAAATCATCTTCCATTGAGAAGAAAAGATAATTTCCTTGATTTTATTGAGTTTCCGGTTAATAAATTCTTAATGACAGGGGAACCGGAATTGATATTAGAGGTACAAAAAAAATTAAAGAATCATTTTGAAGGAAAATTAAATATATTTCGTTCAGAACCGTTTTTTCTGGAAATTATGCCGCCATCAATTGATAAGGCAGCATCTTTAAATAAAATATTAACTTATTTAGGAAAAGAAAAAAATCAGATGATTTGTTGCGGAGATGGCTTTAATGATGTATCCATGATCAAGTTAGCTGGACTTGGTGTAGCAATGGAGAATGCACAAGATGAAGTGAAAAAATCTGCTGACTATATCACATACTCCAATGATGAAGATGGAATAGCACACGTCATTGAGAAATTCATGCTTAAGGGGAAAACATGGCAACATTAGGAATACCGCAGAATACGATTGAAATATTGCAAAAATATAAATTCAATTTCCAAAAAAAGTATGGTCAGAATTTTTTGATTGATATGCATGTTTTGGAAAAAATCGTTGATTCAGCTGAAATCACAAAAGAAGATTATGTTTTAGAAATTGGCCCTGGAATTGGGACGATGACACAGTATTTATGTGAGCAGGCAAAACATGTTACTGCGGTTGAGATAGATAAGAATTTAATTCCTATTTTAGATGACACACTTAAAGAATATGATAATGTTTCTGTAATCAATGCAGATATTTTAAAACTTGATTTAAATAAGCTTTCCAAGGAAAATAATGGGGGAAAACCGTTTAAAGTAGTTGCAAATCTTCCTTATTATATAACAACACCAATTATCATGAGTTTATTTGAAAGTCATGTGCCGCTTGAGTCTATTACAATCATGGTACAAAAGGAAGTTGCAGATCGTATGCAGACAGGACCTGGTTCAAAAGAGTATGGAGCACTTTCGCTGGCAGTTCAATATTATGCAAACCCAGAAATTGTAGCAAATGTTCCACCAAATTGTTTTATGCCAAGACCAAATGTAGGCTCGGCAGTTATCAGACTAACTAGGCATAAAGAGCCAATTGTTAATGTTTTGGATGAAAAGTTAATGTTTCAACTGATTAGGGCGTCTTTTAATCAAAGAAGAAAAACATTAGTGAACGGTCTGAATAATTCAGGAGGATTCAATTTTCAAAAAGAAGAATTTCAAGAAGCGCTAGGTGAATTAGGAGTACTTGAAAATATTCGGGGAGAAGCCCTTAGTCTTGAACAATTTGCACAACTAAGCAATATTTTAAAAAGTAAGATGTAAAGACTGATAAAAGAAAAGATCTTATTTCAGACACATTGTTGTGTGAGAAAAGATCTTTTGTTTTATATTTTTGAAAAGCTATTTAAGGAATCGAATAAATACAAAAAGAACGGTAAGAAGGTGGCACATTTGGAAAATGCTCAATACCAGCAACCGGTTGCAGAATGGATAGATATTGTATTAAAAAATCATAATATTCAGGTAAAGAAATCAAAAGAATATTGCAGCAAAATTTATCAATATGCACTTAGAATGAAAGCAGAAGATTTAATTGGATTCTCCTTATATTATCTGGGAGAAGCTGATTATATTGAAAATAATGTTGATGGACTTTTTTTGAATATAACAAAAGCACTTCATTTTTTAGATAAGACAAAACAATGGGAGCTGATGGCCAGAGGATATAATTTATTAGGAATTTCTTCCCTTAGCAGAGGGAATGCACCTTTTGCAATGGATTATTACTTAGATGCATTGCATTACTGTAATGCATATGGGCTGGATCATGTGGGCATTATTGCCAATATGAATATCGGAACACTTTATAATGTTTTGGGAGAATATGCAATTGCCCAAAAATATTTTGATATCGGAGTGCAGTATCTATATAAATCAAAGGATTTGCCAAATTACTATTCTTATCTTTTGAACTATTATTCCAGTAGTGGAAACGCTTATATTTCGAGAGAGTTATTCGATGAAGCAAAGCAGTGTCAGAAAAAGGCAAAAGAAGAGTGTCTTGAAAAAGTGGGGATACTAGAAAAAATTTGTTATAATATTTTTGCTTCCCGCCTGGCAAATGAAATAGGAGAGCTGGAAAACAGAGATGTTATGATTCGCCAATTAGGAGAAATAATAACAAAAGAAATTGAATTACTCTCTATATTTGATGACTTGTTCTTACTTTGTGAAATGTTGCTGAAAATTCAGGAATATAAAGAATTTTGGAAAATTATTAATATTTTACAAAAGCTGGCTGAAGAATCAAATATTATAAATATGCATTTACAGGCACTTGATTTGAAAATCAGATTTTTTAAAGTGATGGATAATCAAGTAGAATTTTTGAGAATCGCAGGGGAGTACTACGAATTGTCGCAAAAAATGCAGACAGAAAACCAGTTTATGGTAAAACGTATGATACATGTAAGAAATTATCTGGAAGAGTCAAAAAAACAAAAAGAAGAAATGGAAAAGAAAAATAAAATTCTTCAGGAACGTTCGGAGACAGATCCACTGACAGGACTCTATAATCGTTTTCGATTAAATACGTTTGCAGAGGAACTTTTTATGAAAGCTAACAATGAAAAAAAGAGTTTGACAGTAGAAATTTTGGACATTGATTATTTTAAAGAGTATAATGATCACTATGGACATCCTGCAGGAGATACCTGCATTATTAAAATTGCAGAAGAAATTAAAAAGATGGCTGCGAAAGAAAATATATTCTGTGCCAGATATGGTGGAGATGAATTTATTCTTATTTTTGATAATTTTACAAAAGAACAGGTTGTAGAATTCACAAAAAAACTAAGAAATAGTACAATGAAATTGAATATAGAACATAAATTTGCAAAAAACATTCCGATTGTTACTATCTCACAAGGTGTCTGCCAGGATATTCCAAAAAAGAAAAATAAAGTATGGGATTTTTTATCTACAGCAGATAATATGCTTTATCAGGTAAAGCAATTTGGACGTAACAATATCGCATTTGGTACATTAGGAACTTCTGTAGGGGAAATTTGCATTGAAGGTTAAAAATAATGGATAACTTTGTAAATTATACATATATTGTAGAATGTGCGGATTACTCACTCTATACGGGATGGAGTAATCACATAAGAAAAAGAATTGAAAACCATAACGAAGGAAAAGGTGCAAAATATACAAAGACAAGAAGACCAGTGAAATTGGTTTTTGTAAAATCGTTTGAAACAAAGCAGGAAGCAATGCAGCAGGAGGCAAAAATCAAAAGATTAAGCCGTGAAAAAAAGTTGGGATTAATTGCATCTAATGAGAATGAACTAAAAGATTTTATAGAAATATAATTTGACAATTAGTGCTGTCTCTGGTATGATATGCAACGATATGTATAGATTGATGGACTGTTATGCAATACAAGTTAACTTCTAATATTGTGCAGCGGTCTTTTTTCGAGCAATGAAAGGAATAATATGGATACAGTTAAATTTGATGAGTTAGGTTTAAGCCCGAATATGTTAAAAGGGATTAAAGATATGGGATTTGAAGAGACATCGCCAATTCAAAGCCAGGCAATACCAGTTATTATGGCAGGTCATGACATTATAGGACAGGCACAGACAGGAAGTGGAAAAACAGCAGCCTTTGGAGTACCGCTTCTTGAAAAAGTAGATCCTGAAAACAAAAAAACACAGATACTTGTTTTATCACCAACGAGAGAACTTGCAATTCAGGTTGCAAATGAAATTCGTAAATTAGGTAAATATATGCATGGAATTAAAATCCTTCCAGTGTATGGCGGACAGGATATCACAATTCAGATAAGATCTTTAAAAGGTGGAGCACATATAATTATAGGTACACCTGGTCGTGTAATGGATCATTTGAGAAGAAAAACAATTCGCTGTGAAGAAGTAAATATGGTTGTATTAGATGAAGCAGACGAAATGCTTAATATGGGATTTCGAGAAGATATCGAAACAATATTAGAATATGTTCCAAATGAACGTCAGACAATTCTTTTTTCTGCAACAATGCCGAAACCAATTCTTGACATCACCAAAAAATTTCAAAAAGATGCCAAAATAATTAAAGTTGTTAAAAAAGAACTTACTGTCCCAAGTATTGAACAGTATTATTATGATGTAAAAAGAAAAGATAAGATTGAAGTATTAACTCGTCTTTTAGATTATTATGCTCCAAAACTTTCCGTAATTTTTTGTAATACAAAACGTATGGTAGATGAGTTGGCAGGAGAATTAACGGGCAGAGGATATTTTGCTGAAGGACTTCACGGAGATATGAAACAGTCTCAAAGAGACCGTGTTATGAATTCTTTTAGAAACGGAAGAACTGAAATTCTGATTGCAACAGATGTTGCAGCAAGAGGAATCGATGTAGATGATGTAGAAGCTGTTTTTAACTATGATATTCCACAGGATGATGAATATTATGTTCATAGAATTGGAAGAACAGGGCGTGCAGGAAAAACAGGACGTGCTTTTACATTTGTAAAAGGAAAAGAAGTTTATAAGTTAAAAGATATTCAAAGATATTGTAATGCAAAGATTTTAGCACAGCCAATTCCTTCGTCAGAAGATGTTGCAGCTATTAAAGCTGGAAAAATCATGGATAAAGTAACTGCAATTATTGAAGAAGAAGATTTGACCGCTATGATTAATATTATAGATGAACAGGTAAATGAATCAGATTATACATCAATGGATCTTGCAGCTGCATTTTTGAAAATGGCTTTAGGAGAAACAGAATCCAGTTCTTCGAATGAAGAATTAAAAGGCGATAGCAATAATAATAGCAATAACTATAACTTTGAAAATACTGGTGCAGAAGAAGGTATGGTTCGTTTATTTATTAATATTGGTAAGAATCAAAAAGTAAAACCAGGTGATATTTTAGGTGCAATTGCAGGAGAATCCGGAATGTCTGGAAAACTTGTTGGTGCAATCGACATGTATGACAAATATACATTTGTCGAAGTTCCAATAGAAAATGCCAAAAACGTTATAAAGGCAATGAAAGATGTAAAAATCAAAGGAAATCCAATTAACATAGAGCCAGCAAACCAGAAATAATCAGGTTTGTACCAGGCCGTATAAAATATGGTCTTCCCAATTGCCGCGGATCTTTGCATTTTTGTGCAAAGTTCCTTCTCTTTGGAAATATAGTGATTCTAAGAGCTTTATGGATGATGTGTTTTTTGGCATGACATAAGCTTCAATTCGATGTAAATCAAAATCATCGAACATAATGTTGATTCCTTCTATCAGGGCTTCGGTTGCGTACCCCCTATGCCAGTATCTGGCATCGAACTTGTAACCAAGCTCGCAGGAATCATAAATTGATTTTTTTATATCTCTAAAACAAACAGTTCCAATAATTTCATTTAAATTCTCTTTATGAAAGACCCAAAAACGAATGGTAGATGATTTTGCAGCCATATTGTACTCACAGGAAAGCATAGATTTTTGGTATTTTGCCGTATAGAAATTATCAGGACGCATTGCTTCATATTCTTCAAATAATTCTTTATTGTCTAAATAAAATTTCAGGACTTTTTGAGCTGAATCAGGTTTTAATATTTTTAGTATAAGCCGGTCAGTTTCATAAGATAAGTTCATAAATCCACCCCACGAATTTTAACAATTTTTATTTTTTTTTGTAATAAATCTGCATAAGTAATCAGGTCTTCTTTTTTTGGTGCATGAAAACCAGGAGATATAACATTGTCTGAATCCTTATAACATTGCAGAAAATAAGAATCAGCGCCTTTTAACCATTCACCAATTTCTTCAAAATCCTCTTTTTTATGAAATTCAGAGACAACCGTTGTTCGAAATTCATATGGAATAGATAACTTTTTTAGAAAAGAAACAGAAGCTTTTATTTTTCCAATATCAAAATTGGGCTGATTTATAATCAGAGGATATTTATCAGGTGTATGCTTAATGTCCATGGCCACATAATCAAGGAGATTCTGATGATATAAGTTCATCAATACATCTGGATTAGAACCATTGGTATCCAGCTTTATTTTGTAACCAAGAGCTTTAATTTGTACTAAAAAGGGAGCCAGGTCTTTTTGTAAGGTAGGCTCACCACCACTGATACACACTCCATCCAGGAGTGGTTTGCGCTTGCTTAAATAGAGTATAACGTCTTCCTGAGAATAGGAGCTTGTTTGTGAAGTAGAAATCACAAGATCTTTGTTGTGGCAATAAGGGCAGAAAAAATTGCAACCGCCGAAAAATATAGTTGCAGCAACATAACCAGGATAGTCTAGCAGCGTCATTTTTAATAATCCATCAATCGACATAGAGATATCTTACTTCTTTCTTTAAAATATGTTCGTACTTATGTTATGATATAAATTATATCAGACTTGGTAAAAAAGAGAAAGAAAGTATGATTTGAAAATAAAATTGAAGATTTAAAAAAATGAGAGAAACATAAAGTGGAAAATACAAATAGGTAAAAATAAAAAAAATGATACGTGAAAAGCGATGAAACGCATTGTGATAAATAACCAAAAGGAATGAAGATGAATAGATGATAAAAAATAGTAATGAAAAATTTATGAAGCAGGCATTAAAAGAGGCAAAAAAAGCTTATGAAATAAATGAAGTTCCAATTGGATGTGTAATCGTTTTAAATGAGAAAATTATAGCAAGAGGTTATAATAGAAGAAATATTGACAAAAACACCCTTTCCCATGCAGAATTGATTGCAATAAAAAAAGCTTCTAAAAAAATGGGGGATTGGAGACTGGAAGACTGCACAATGTATATTACATTAGAACCTTGTCAGATGTGTGCGGGTGCAATTGTACAATCCCGTATGAAAAAGGTAGTAATTGGAAGTATGAATCCAAAAGCAGGGTGCGCGGGTTCTGTTTTCAACCTGCTTCAGGTAGCTGCATTTAATCATCAGGTGGATATAGAAACAGGGGTATTGGAGGAAGCATGCTCTGCCATGCTTAGTAATTTTTTTAAAGAGTTACGAGAAAATAAAAAAAGAGTTAAGAAAAGTCCCGATACATTGACAAAACAGCAAAAAGAAGATATACTATAAAAATTCCGGGCAGCTGGGGTGGCAGCGGTACCCTGTACCAGCAATCCGCTATAGCTGGAGTGATATCCTGCCTCGGATTTTTCGATTTCAAAGCTGCCCTATGCAAGTGGCGTTGATGTCTGGGTCTTACGCAATAGGAACCTGCGAACCGTGTCAGGTTGGGAACAAAGCAGCACTAAGCGGGAGCTTCTATGTGCCGTAAGGTCGCCTGGACTGAGTTAACTGTAAAGGTAACGTTTGGGGTTGTGATTCAAAGCAGGATGCCCGGATTAAAAAGAGTTTATGAACATTTTAATTTATGAATCTTTCGTAAATTAAGATGTTTTTTCTTTATATATCTAAGTGTTTATAATGAAAGAAGAAAGGTTTGGGAAATAACTATGATACAGGATATCTTTCCGCATAAGTTTGATAATGCATTTTTACCAAGAGAACCAAGAGATTCAGATATTGTGTTTTTATTTGAAGGAACAGATGTTTTTTTAAAAGAAGACCAGTTTTTGACCTTTGCTGATATGGCACCAGAATTAAAAGAGAATTCACAGCAGTATTTATACTTATTTCAAATAGATGATACCGCTTTTTTCTACTTAAAAACAGATATAGCAATGGATATAGAAAAACAAAAAGTAACGAAACAGCCTTTTTTTATTTTTCGAAAATATGAGCCATCTTACTTGGCTTATGCGGGTATTGTGGCGTATAACTTATACCAGTGGTATGAGAAACATAAATTTTGCGGACATTGTGGTGGCACAATGATATTTTCAGAAAGAGAAAGAGCGCTTATTTGTCCAAGCTGCGAGGAGACAGTATATCCAACGATATCGCCGGCTGTTATTGTGGCAGTTACAAATAAGGAGAAACTTTTACTTACGAAATATACTGGAAGGGCATACACAAATTATGCATTAGTAGCTGGATTTACAGAAATTGGAGAAACCTTAGAGGAAACAGTTATTCGTGAAGTAAAAGAAGAAGTAGGATTGAAAGTAAAAAATGTAAGGTATTACAAAAATCAACCGTGGCCATTTACAGGCACACTGTTGGTAGGGTTTTACGCAGATTTAGATGGAAACGATGAAATTCAGCTTGAAGAAGAGGAACTAAAAGAAGGAACATGGTTTGTGAGAGATGAAATTCCGCCAACCGAAGGAACGATTTCGTTAACGGCAGAAATGATAGAAATTTTTCGTGAGGGCAAAGAACCAAAATGATAAAAGACCTTGTATACATATGGTTTGTTCTAAAATCAATGTATGCAAGGTTTTTCTATTTTGAAAAAAAGTATTTCATTTGAGAGCGAGCCAGGAAAATTGAAGATTGAAATATATTTTTAAGATTCCAGCTTTTCGTTCATCTGCTCCATCTTCTGTTCTGCTTCATAGATGAGCTGACTACATTCTAATAGTTCATTGGAAAAACTCAAAATTAAGCCTTGCTCAATAGACTTATTGATTGATTTATACTTGATGTCATGCTCCAGACTAGCCCATAAATCCATGGCAAGAGTTCGGATTTGTAATTCTACAGGAACAAGCTGCTTTTTATTCATAAAGTATACCGGAATGCGAATAATCATATGGAGGCTCCGATAACCATTTTCTTTTGGAGAAGAAATATAATCTTTGATTTCCATAATATGTAAATCGTCCTGCGCCATAATACGATCTTTGATAAGATAAACATCTTTCATATATGGACAGACAACCCGTATACCGGCAATATCAAAGACGTGGTTGCATGCTGAATTTAAGGAAAGATTTAAATGTTTCTTTTCTAATTTTCCGAGAATACTGTTTGCAGATTTTAAACGTGTGTCGATGTGATGAATCGGGCAACGTTGTCTTCGGAAGGTAAATTCATCCCGGATAATTTCAAGCCTTGCTGTTGTTGCATTCATGGCAGCATTATACATACGTAAAATCGGATCCATTGTTTGCGAAAATTCGTCAGAGATATCAGCGATTTTTTTCATACTACCGTTGATTCCACCTGGCATAGGAACAAGTTCGTGTATTGAGATAACATCAGATTCTTCAACAATAATTTGTGAATGAGTTATATTTTCTACCTCAATAACAGGTCTTACATTTTTTCTCATAGGTACCCCCATAGTTTGTTTTATTCACGTGCTTAAATACTAACAATATTTATTGTAACAAAATAAAGTAAACATGTCGTAAAGGAATCATAAAAAAAGTATTAAATTATTAAAAATCTTATGGAAAGTTTGTCTTAGTCGACTAATTTGTGTAAAAGTCTTTTGCATTTCGTCAATATCTGTAAAATTCATTGGAAGATAAGCATTAAAATACGAATTGAAATAGATGAATAAGACACATAGAAAGCACCGATAAAGGCTTTCTTGAAAAACAAAAAAGAGTGTGCTATATTGTAAATACCAATAAACCCCTTATTTAGTAAGGAATGTATCGTTAGAAAGGAATTAAAATGGAACAGGATTTATTTGGAATCTGTCCATATGTAACAGCACAAAAAATACTTACGGGTAAATGGACATTACTTATTTTACATTTGCTTCATGTGAAAACAATGCGCTTTAACGAGTTACAAAGAGCTCTGCCAGAATTAACACAGACAACGCTGTCGAAACAACTTCGTAAAATGGAAGAAAATGGTTTGATTATCCGTAAAGTATACAGTCAGATTCCACCAAAAGTAGAATACTCTCTAAGTGAGCTGGGACAAAAGTTTTCACCAGTATTAAAAGCACTTGAAGTATGGGGAGTAGAATATATAGAATATTTAAAACATCAGGAATAACCCTGGTGTTTTTTTGAAAACAGATATTGAAGATAAACAATACTTGACAAATTTACTCCAGAATACTATATTAATAAATGCGAAGCGTTTTTTTAGATGGAAATACCAAAATGGGAGGATATAGATGTGTTAATTACAAGAGAAACGGATTATGCACTTCGTATTTTGCGTGCATTAACGGATGGAACACAAAAAAACACGACCGAAATTTGTAAAGTGGAGATGATCTCCCAGCAATTCGCTTATAAAATTTTAAAGAAACTAAAAGATGCAGGACTTATTAAAATTGCAAGAGGTACCGATGGAGGATGTCAGCTGATAGCGGATTTAAAAAAGATTAATTTATATGAACTGATAGAAATTATGGACAAAAGTAATGAAATCAGCGCATGCCTGGATAAAGATTTTAACTGCAAAAGACACACACAATCAGGTGATATCTGTCGTATTCATACAAGCTTAACACAGGTTCAGGAAGTTTTAGATGATGAGCTTCGCAGACATACACTGCATCAGATGCTGTGCATAAAATAAATATTGCTGGAGGTTTTTGATTTACCAACGGAAGCGATATTTTTTTTGCCTAATACTTGATAAAAATAGTCAAGATTACATACATAAAAAAATAAGAACAAAATATTACAAGAAGAAAAAGGAGAGTTAAAAATGAATTGTGTTAGAAACGTTACAAAAGATCTATACTGGGTAGGAGCAAACGACAGAAGACTGACTTTGTTTGAAAATATTTACCCAATTGCAAAGGGAGTATCCTATAATTCCTATTTACTAATGGATGAAAAAACAGTTCTGTTTGATACCGTTGACTGGTCTGCCTGCAGACAGTTCTTGGAAAATATTGCATATGTGTTAGAGGGAAAATCATTAGATTATCTGATTGTAAATCATATGGAACCAGATCATGCAGCATGTATTGAACAGATATTGCTTCATTATCCAAACGTGAGAATTATCTGTACAGCAAAAGCGCATGTCATGATGAAACAGTTTGGCTTTCATGCAGGAGATGAAGTTGAGGAAGTAAAAGAAGGCGATACAAGAAATTTTGGAACACATGAAGTTATGTTTGTGGAAGCGCCAATGGTACACTGGCCAGAAACAATGGTGACGTTTGATACAACGAATGGAGTCCTGTTTTCAGCAGATGCGTTTGGAACATTTGGTGCATTAAATGGAAAATTGTTTAACGATGAAGTAGATTTTAAAAGAGACTGGATTGATGATGCGAGACGCTATTTCACAAATATTGTCGGAAAATATGGAACGCATGTACAGGCGTTGCTAAAAAAAGCTGCGACTATAGATATAAAAATGATTTGTCCATTACATGGTCCAGTATGGAGAAATGATTTGGAATATTTCATTGAAAAATATGATAAGTGGAGCCGTTACGAACCAGAAGAAGATGGAATTATGATTGTATACTCTTCGATGTATGGGAATACAGAGGCAGCAGCTGAAAAAATTGCGAGTACTTTAGTCGAAAAGGGAATAAAAGAAGTAGTACTCTATGATGTATCCACCACGCATCTTTCACAACTGATTTCCGAAACATTTCATTATAGCCACATAATATTTGCAGCAGTAACCTATAATATGGAACTATTTCCGCCTATGCAGGCATATTTAAATGATCTAAAATCGCTTCGTTTGAGAAACAGAACCGTTGGAATCATTGAAAATGGAACATGGGCAAGCAATGCAAGCTGCATTATACGTAATTTCATGGAAAATGAATTAAGAGATATGAATGTTTTGGAAGAACAGGTAAGTATTGCATCTTCTTTAAACGAAGAAAAAGAGGAAGAACTTAATCGTTTTGTAAATAGTATTGTAGATTCCTTCCCACAAAAAGCTAAATAGCGCTATTGATAAATAAAATCAAGGTAATAAATCAAAAGAAAATAAGAAATATGAGCAGATTTTTGCAATAAAAAATGTAAATATCTGCTTATTTTTATGGTAAAAAAGAATGAAGAAAAAGCAAATTTTAAGGAGCAGAGGATTTCTTTTGGGAAAAACATACAAAACGAAAAGCTTAGAGTAAAAACAAAAGAGGTTGTAGGAATTGTTTTTGTTGCAGATATATTGAAAAAGACAGGAATCAAAGGTATGATGAATTTATCTTTTGGTAAATTTCCGAATATATCATGTATTTTGCATAGTTTCGCAATTACCTAAAATAAGAAGAAATCAGAAAGGAGACAATAAGTATGAGATTTTTTACAAAGTGGACAAAAAAGAAACTGAAAGCGATTGATTTCTTTAAATATATAGGACCTGGAATATTAGTCACAGTTGGATTTATCGATCCGGGCAATTGGGCTTCGAATATTGCAGCAGGTTCTACATACGGATATAAGCTTTTATGGATGGTTACTTTATCAACATTAATGCTGATTATGTTACAGCATAATGCAGCACATCTTGGGATTGTAACAGGAAAGTGTTTATCAGAGGCGGCAACCCAATATATGCCGGTAGCAGTTAAAAACATAGTACTTGCAACAGCGGTGGCAGCAGCAGTTGCCACTGCGATGGCTGAAATTTTGGGTGGAGCAATTGCACTGCAGATGTTATTTCATCTTCCAATAAAAATAGGAGCTTTTTTAGTTCTTGCTTTTGTTTTATTCATGCAGTTTACAAATTCTTACCGAAAAATAGAAAAAATTATCATTGGATTTGTTTCTATTATTGGAATTTCATTTTTGGTAGAAATCGCGCTTGCAAAAATTGATTTTGGGCAGGCGGCAGTCGGATGGGTAATGCCTGTGTTTCCAAAGAATTCTATGCCAATTATTATGAGCGTTTTAGGAGCAGTAGTCATGCCCCATAATTTATTTTTGCATTCTGAAATCATTCAAAGCAGGCAATGGAACTTAAAAGATGAAGTAGTTATTAAAAAGCAGCTGAAATATGAATTTTTAGATACACTGCAATCGATGCTAATTGGGTGGGCAATCAACAGCGCCATGATTTTAATGGCAGCAGCAACTTTTTTCCAAAATCATACTGTAGTTACGGAACTTTCGCAGGCACAGCTTATGTTAAAGCCACTTCTTGGTAACGGTGCAGCACTTATTTTTGCAATTGCACTTTTGTTTGCAGGAATTGCGTCTAGTATTACTGCTGGAATGGCAGGAGGAAGTATTTTTGCTGGAATTTTTGGAAAGCCGTATGACATAGAAGACAAACACACTAAGATGGGAATTTTGATTACAATGGTAGTTGGGGGACTTGTGATTTTGTTTATCTCAAATCCGTTCCAGGGACTGGTGTATTCACAAATGTTACTAAGTATACAGCTTCCATTTACTATTTTTACGCAGATTTATCTGACGTCTTCTAAAAAAGTCATGGGGAAATTTGCAAACTCAAAATTGGATAAAGCTGTGCTTTGGATCATTGGAATTGTAGTTGCTGTATTAAATATTGCATTAATAGTTAGCTATTTTATATAAGAATACTTTATGGAAAAATATAAAAGAGGTAAACAGATGAAAACATTAGTGTTTGGTTCACTAAATATTGATTATGTATATGCCGTAGATCATATTTTACAGGAAAAAGAAACCATGTCTTCCCTTGGCATGCAGGTGTTTTGCGGAGGGAAAGGCATGAATCAGGCAATTGCCTTTGCAAAAGCAGGTGCCAGTGTTACGATGGCAGGAAAAATAGGGAAAGATGGATTGTTTTTATTAGAAGAGTGCAAGAAGAATAACGTGGATGTATCAGGTATTTGCATTTCAGATGAAAAGAGCGGTCACACGATAATTCAGGTAGATAAAAAAGGTGAAAATGCAATTTTACTATTTGGAGGAAGCAATGTTTCACAGCAAAAAAGTCATATCGATTTGGTTTTGGAAGGATTTGAGCAGGGAGATTACCTTATGCTTCAAAATGAAATAAATGAGTTGTCCTACATAATAGATAAAGCTTATGAAAAAGGTATGAAAATCATATTGAATCCATCACCCTATAATGAGAACTTATCAAAATGTGATTTTCAGAAAATAAGCTGTTTCATTGTAAATGAAGTGGAAGCAAAGCAAATGGTGAATGAAGTAGAACCAGATGAAATACGAACTGCATTTTTAAAGCAATATAAAAATGCAGCAGTTGTCTTAACGTTGGGAGAAAAAGGTGCATTTTATTGCGATGAGGCAAATTACATTTTTCAACCAGCCATTCTAACAAAAGTGGTAGACACTACAGGAGCTGGTGATACCTTTACAGGATATTTTTTCACAGGAATGCAAAAGAATGAGTCACCCAAAGATGCACTTTTACTTGCAGCGAAAGCTTCTTCAATCGCAGTATCAAGAAAAGGAGCTGCGGCATCGATACCGTGGGCAAACGAAATTTGAGAAATCAATATCATGAAAAGAATTTTGGATTGGACTTACTATTGGTTTCAATATTTCGATGATGGCTGAAAGTATTTCTGGCATTTGTTATGAGAAACGCAGCTAAAAGATAGTCCATTGAGCGATTCATTTTGTCAAGCAACTTCATGAGTATCATTCCTTTGAGATAAATCATAGTAGCTGATATACTATAAAAACTTGCATTTGTCATATGATGATATATATATAAGGTAAAGTTCCAAAATAATAATGGTCTATTACAAATAAAAAATCCATGTGTAGGTTCGACTCCTAACACATGGATTTTTAAACTGACGGAGCCGGAGGGATTCGAACCCTCGTGCCCCGGAGGGCTAACGCATTTCGAGTGCGCCCCGTTATGACCACTTCGATACAGCTCCAAAAAAAATGTACATATAAAAAACGTACTTAAATAGTATATCATAAAAACAGATAAATGCAAGAAGTGAAATTGAACCATAAAAATCTTTCTATAAGGCTGAAAATATATTATAATACCACTATAAGAAAACTTCTGCGATAAACAGATGTTTACAAAAAGAGAGGAAGCTTTGGTATGAAAAGAGTTGGGATGCTTACAAGCGGCGGGGACTGTCAGGCATTGAATGCTGCCATGCGTGGCGTAGTAAAAGGGCTGTGTAAAAATGTAGATGAATTAGAAGTATATGGCTTTTATGATGGTTACAGGGGGCTGATTTATGAAAAATACAGACTTCTTACTCCAACTGATTTTTCAGGTATACTGACAAAAGGAGGAACGATATTAGGTTCTTCCAGACAGCCATTTAAGATGATGCGTGTGCCAGATGAAAATGGTTTAGACAAAGTCGAAGCAATGAAGCAGACATATCATAAACTAAAACTTGACTGTCTTGTAATACTAGGTGGAAATGGAACACAAAAAACGGCAAATCTTTTGAGAGAAGAAGGCTTACACGTGATTCATCTGCCAAAGACAATTGATAATGACATTTATGGAACAGATATCACATTTGGTTTCCAAAGCGCATTAAATATTGCATCTATGGCAATTGATTGTATTCATACCACAGCAGCCTCCCATAACAGAGTATTCATTGTAGAAATCATGGGACATAAAGTAGGGTGGCTCACACTTAATGCAGGAATTGCAAGTGGAGCAGATATTATTTTATTGCCAGAAATCCCATATGATATTAATAAAGTCATGGAAGCAATTCAGGATCGCAGTCTTGCAGGCAAGGGATTTACTATTCTTGCGGTAGCAGAAGGTGCTATATCAAAAGAAGATGCATTGCTTTCTAAAAAAGATTATAAGAAGAAGCTTGAAAAAACAAAGTATCCGTCGGTTTCCTATGAAATTGCAGCAAGGATTCAGGAACTTAGTGGTACAGAAGTGCGGGTAGCAGTACCTGGTCATACACAAAGAGGTGGAAGTCCATGTCCATTTGACCGGGTTTTGTGTACCAGACTAGGAGCCGCCGCAGCTCTTGCGATTTTAGATCAGGACTATGGCTGCATGATAGCGATGATCAACGAAGAAACCAAGAGAGTGCCACTGGAAGAAGTGGCAGGTAAATTAAAATCTGTAGATCCGGAATGCACAACAATAAAAGAAGCTAAGACCATAGGAATTAGTTTTGGAGATTAATCGTATTATCAGGCAATTGTGAAACTCATTTTACATTGTTTCGCAAACGCTTATCGTATTATCATAGAAATGAGGAAATAAAAATGTCTTATACGGCATTGTACCGTAAATTCCGCCCTCAGACATTTGAAGATGTACAAGGGCAGGAACATATCGTAACAACATTAAAGAACCAAATGAATGCAAAAAGAATCGGACATGCGTATCTTTTTTGTGGAACAAGAGGAACCGGAAAAACCAGTGTTGCCAAGATTTTTGCAAAAGCAGTGAACTGCGAGAATCCAATGGATGGAAGCCCCTGTGGCGAATGTGCTTCCTGTAAATCAATTGCAGCAGGGACATCAATGAATGTAATTGAAATTGATGCAGCATCAAATAATGGTGTGGATAACATCCGGGAAATCAGAGAAGAAGTAGCATATCGTCCAACAGAAGGAAAATATAAAGTATATATTATCGATGAAGTTCATATGCTTTCCACAGGTGCATTTAATGCACTTTTAAAAACATTAGAAGAACCACCGGAATATGTCATTTTTATTTTGGCAACAACAGAAGTACATAAGATACCGATTACAATTTTATCCAGATGCCAGAGGTATGACTTCCACAGGATATCAATTGATACAATAGCAGGATATTTGTTCAGAGTTCTAAAGGAAGAGAAAGTTACAGCAGAAGAAAAGGCAGTTCGTTATATTGCAAAAGCTGGAGATGGATCCATGCGGGATGCATTAAGTCTTTTAGATCAATGCATAGCCTTTTACCTTGGTCAGGAACTTACGTATGATAAAGTACTAGAAGTGCTGGGAGCAGTTGATACTGAAATATATTCCAGATTATTTCGAATGATACAAAAAGAAGATGTAATAGGTTCCATATCCATTATTGATGAAATCGTCATCGAAGGCAGGGAACTATTACAATTTGTAAATGGTTTCATCTGGTATTTCAGAAATCTTTTATTATCAAAAAGTGCAGGGGATTCCTTTGACATGCTGGACGTATCGAAAGAAAACTTAAATATACTTTTAGAAGAAGCTTCAATGGCAAATGCTGAAGTGTTTATGCGCTATATTCGGGTTTTCTCCGAACTTATGAATCAGATGAAATACTCTTCACAAAAAAGAATTTTGCTGGAAATAGCAATTATAAAATTATGTAAACCGCAAATGGAAACTTCAACAGATGCCCTTGTGGAGCGGATGGAAAAAGTAGAACAGAAATTAAAAGATGGTATTCCCATCGCAGCAACTGCGTTTCAACAGAAGAACATCGGAACAAATGCGGAAAACAGAGAGATAGAAAAGCCTAAAATACCAAAGGCAATTCCAGAAGAAGTACAGACAGTTGTACGAAGCTGGACTTCGATTTTACAGGATTTGTCAGGACTAATGCGAACATATCTGAAAACGGCACATTTAAGTCTTGGCGGGGATAATGTTTTGCTGGTCGTCACAGACGATGGGATGGCAGCTGAATTTTTAAATGTAAAAGAACATAAAGAAGAGATTGAACAAACGATCGCAATGCATATTGATAAAGAGGTAGCAATACAAATTCAATTAAATCAGACAAACCGCCCATTTGAGGAAAGCTACGTGGATTTAGAAAAACTGATTCCAATGGACATAGAAGTTGAAGAGGAAGAAGAATTTTAAATTTTTGTAAAAAATGGAAAAATGAAAGAAAAAAGTTAAAAAATCATAAAATTTGTGATACTATAAAAAAGGTTTAATACCGCTTTTGTTAAGGAGGAATAAAAATGGCAAAAAGAGGTGGATTTTCTGGTGGAGCAATGCCAGGAAACATGGGAAATCTGATGAAACAGGCACAGAAGATGCAGCGTCAGATGGAAGAAGCAACAAAAGAAGCAGAAGATAAAGAAATAACCGCAGCAGCAGGTGGCGGAGCAGTAGAGGTTACTGTATCCGGTAAAAAGGAAGTTACAAAAGTAAAAATTGATCCAGATGCAGTTGATCCGGAAGATGTCGAAATGCTAGAAGATCTTATTATGGCAGCAACAAATGAAGCACTTCGTCAAATCGATGAATATTCACAGCAGTCAATGTCAAAGATTACTGGAGGATTAGGTGGTGGACTCGGCGGAGGACTTCCTTTTTAAAAAACTTTGCATGGCACATGTGCCGTGCGAAGTTTTTCTTAAATAAAGCAGATAAAATCCACAAAAATTTAGTTATAGAAAATTTTTGCAGGAAGCATTCTGTTATTGGTAAAAATAAGATATTTTCAAAAAAAATATTTGTTACATTTGCTGCTTATGGGGATATAAGAAAATACAGCAGAAAATGAATTTCGTATGAAGTAACAACTTGTATGCTTGTACACCTTGAAAAGTGAGGATTTTTAAGGAAATGATGCGAGAAAACAACTTGTAAAAAATTCTTATTTCAAGTAAGATATAAAAGAAATAAGGGTAATAGAAAGAGGTAGTATGGAGTACTATAGCAGGCCGATAACTAAGTTAATAGAAGAACTTTCTGCGTTGCCTGGAATTGGATCTAAATCCGCTCAGCGTTTGGCGTTTCATATACTAAATATGCCTTTAGATAACGTACAGAATTTATCAAGTGCAATTATTGATGCAAGAAAACAAGTACGTTATTGTAAGCAGTGCTTTACACTGACAGATGAAGATTTATGCCCGATTTGCAAAAATCCAAAAAGAGATCATAAGATGATTATGGTAGTTGAAACAACAAGAGATTTATCTGCTTATGAGAAGACGGGGAAATATGAAGGCGTGTATCATGTACTTCATGGAGCGATTTCACCTATGCTTGGAATCGGACCAAGTGATATTCGATTAAAAGAACTCATGCAGCGCCTCCAGCAGGAAGTGGATGAAGTAATTATAGCCACAAATTCAAGCTTAGAGGGTGAGACAACAGCAATGTATATGAGTAAATTAATCAAGCCAACAGGAATTAAAGTTACAAGAATAGCAAGTGGAGTGCCAGTTGGCGGCGATTTGGAATATATTGATGAGGTGACGTTACTGCGTGCATTCGAAGGTAGAACGGAACTTTAAAATACAAAACAGACAACAGCATCCGGATTCCAGATTCCGGGCTGAAAATAACATGTAATTTGCAAAGAGAAGGAAAGGGCAGGAAAATGGAAAATTTAGAACTAAAAAGAATTGCAAATGAAGTCCGCAAAGGAATTGTTACAGCAGTTCATAGCGGAAAATCAGGACATCCAGGCGGATCACTATCAGCAGCAGATATGCTTACATATCTCTACTTTGAGGAATTAAATGTAGATCCCAAAAATCCTAAAAAGGCAGATCGTGACAGATTTGTATTATCAAAAGGCCATATTTCACCAGGACTTTATTCCACATTGGCACAGAAGGGCTTTTTCCCAGTAGAAGATTTAAAAACATTTCGTCATCTTGGATCTTATTTACAGGGACACCCAGATATGAAACATATACCAGGGGTAGATATGACAACTGGTTCTTTAGGACAGGGACTTTCTGCAGCAGTAGGAATGGCACTGGCAGGAAAGATGGATAAAAAAGATTACCGTACATATGCACTTTGCGGTGATGGTGAAATTGAAGAAGGTCAGATATGGGAAGCATCTATGTTTGCTGGATTTCATAAATTAGATAATCTGGTACTCATCGTAGATAACAATAACCTTCAGATTGATGGACCTATTGATGAAGTATGTTCACCATATCCAATTGATAAGAAATTTGAAGCATTTAATTTTCATGTAATTAATATTGATGGACATGACTTTGACCAGATTCGAGCTGCATTTAAAGAAGCAAGACAGACAAAAGGCTGTCCAACTGCAATCATCGCCAAAACCATAAAAGGAAAAGGTGTATCTTTTATGGAAAACCAGGTCGCTTGGCATGGAACCGCTCCAAATGACGAACAGTATGCTCAGGCTATGAAAGATTTAGAAAAGGCAGGTGTGTAAAATGGCAGATGTGAAAAAAATTGCAACAAGAGAGAGTTACGGGAATGCTTTAGTAGAATTAGGAAAAGAAAAAGCAGACCTTGTAGTATTAGATGCAGATTTAGCAGGAGCAACCAAAACAGGAGTGTTTAAAAAGGCATTTCCAGATCGTTTTACAGATTGTGGTATTGCAGAAGCAAATATGACAGGAATAGCAGCAGGACTTGCAACATGCGGTAAAGTTCCATTTATCAGTACGTTTGCAATGTTTGCAGCAGGACGTGCATATGAACAGGTGCGTAATTCAGTAGGATACCCACATTTAAATGTAAAAATCGGAGCTACACATGCAGGGGTTTCTGTAGGGGAAGATGGAGCAACACATCAATGCATCGAAGATTTAGCATTAATGCGTGAAATTCCAGGTATGGTAGTAATCAATCCATGCGATGATGTGGAAGCAAGAGCAGCAGTAAAAGCAGCATATGAACATGTAGGCCCTGTATACCTTCGCTTTGGACGTCTTCCAATACCAATACTGAATGATGAAGCAACATATAAATTTGAAATCGGAAAAGGTGTTGTATTAAAAGAAGGAAAAGATGTAACCATTTTTGCAACGGGACTTTGCGTAAGTGAATCACTAGAAGCTGCAAAGAAATTAGCAGAAGAAGGAATCGATGCAAAAGTTGTAAATATCCATACCATCAAACCATTAGATGAAGAGCTGGTTGTAAAGTGCGCTTTGGAAACAGGAAAAGTCGTAACAGTAGAAGAACATTCCATTATAGGCGGACTGGGAAGTGCAGTATGCGATACCTTAAGTGAAAAAGCACCTACAAAAGTTTTGCGAATTGGTGTACCAGATGTATTTGGAGAATCTGGAACTGGAGCAGAATTAGTTCATAAATTTGGATTAGATGCACAGGGAATCTATGCGAAAGTAAAACCATTCGTAAAAGAAAATTCATAAGAGACAATTCGTAAAAGAAAATAAGATCCATCACTTTTCAAGTATGGATTGCAATTACTTATTATTAAAATAGTATCATAGAAAATAAACAATTAGTACCGATTCATGGCATAGTCTGTGAGTCGGTATTTTTTGTTTTATAGAAAGAACAGCAATTAACAAATAACAAAATGATTCAATGAAAAAACAATGAAAAATGAAAGATTTTATTAAAATAAAAAAGTATATCTTAATTTTGCAGAAAAATTAGTGCCAGGATATATGGAATAAGTTATAATAGGGAAGATTAAAAAGGCAGTATCATGCGTGGAGGAAGTATGAATAGCATAAATAAAAGTAAATTTAAAATGCTACATTCTACAGAAGATGGAGAATTAGAAGATAAAATAAAAGCACATCATTTTAAGATTATAAAACGAATTATGATTGTAATACTGATTGTGGTTGCAATTTTAGCAGGTGTGTATATCTATTTTACAGTTAAAACATTTCATAAAGTACATATAGCAAGCACCACACTTCGTTCGGATACAGCAGCAGAAAAATATGAAGAATTCCAAGGAAATGTATTAAAATATAGTAATGATGGAGCTTTCTATACAGATATAAAAGATGAAACGATATGGAATCAAACATATGAGATGCAAAATCCAATTGTCGATATCTGTCAAAACTATCTAACGATTGCGGATAAAAGTGGCACAGATATATATATTATGAATCAGGAAGGCATACAGGGAAAAATAAAAACAACAATGCCGATTTTCCAGGTAAGAATAGCAGCACAGGGAACAGTGGCTGTTTTAATGGAAGATAATGGTGTAAGCTATGTGCAGCTTTATGATAAAGAAGGAACACTGCTGGCATCGGGTGAGCTACATGCCCAAAACAGTGGATATCCAATAGCAATAGCACTTTCTGATGATGCAAAAAAACTGGCAGTTTCAATGCTTAATATTAGTGGAACAAAAGTGAAGACAACGATTGCTTTTTATAATTTTGGCTCTGTGGGACAAAATGAGATAGATAATATTGTATCTTCTTATTCCTATACAGATGAAGTGTATCCCAGAATTGAATTTGTAAACAGCAATAGAATGATTGCATTTGGCGATCAGAAAGTGGTGATGTTTGAAGGAACTCAGAAACCTAAAAAAATAAAAACCATCAAATTAAAAAAAGAGATAAAAAGTATTTTTTATAATGATAAATATTTTGGGTTGGTATACAACAATGATGACAAAGATAATACAAGGCATATGAACATCTACTCTATCAATGGGACAAAGATTCTGGCAAAAAATTTCAATATGGATTATGAAAACATAGAATTTTTACAGAACAACGAAATATGTATCTACAATACAAAGGAGTGCCAGATATACAGTATGTATGGAATAAAACGATTTACTGGGACATTTGATATTCCATTATACAAAGTACTATCTGGGATTACAAAGTGGAACTATGCATTAATATTAGAAGGAAAGACACAAGAGGTAAGATTAAAATGAATTGGTTATTAGTAGCAATTATATTTGTAATATTAGTCTGTGCAATACGCGGACTTCAAAAAGGACT
>Ga0302165_10000095_pt1:40000-41188 | contig 41188 bp, 38 predicted proteins | sample I_Fen_E3_2_FD_193499 | JGI IMG/M metagenome (GOLD analysis project Ga0302165, IMG submission 193499) | Peat permafrost microbial communities from Stordalen Mire near Abisko, Sweden - I_Fen_E3_2 | ecosystem: Environmental > Terrestrial > Soil > Wetlands > Permafrost | place: Sweden...
TTTCCAGGGTAAAGCTGATCTGCCCTGGGTAAGTCGGGGCCTAAGGAGAGGCTGAGAAGCGTATCCGATGGACAACAGGTATAGATTCCTGTACCTTATATAATCAGAACTGCAGGGACGCAGAAGGAAAGCATGAGCCAGGAATGGAAAAACTGGTACAAACGCAGGCCGGGCTGTACAGGAAAAACCGTACAGGGAAACGGAATGCGTGACGTGGAGCGAAATAAAGTAGCGAAGCATGTGGACAGGCTGCCGAGAAAAGCTGCTATTGTGTTGTATAAGCCCGTACCGTAAACCGACACAGGTGGATGAGGAGAGAATCCTAAGGCCGACGGAAGAAGTATTGTTAAGGAACTCGGCAAAATGACCCCGTAACTTCGGGATAAGGGGTGCCTACGAGAGTAGGCCGCAGAGAATAGGCTCAAGCAACTGTTTAGCAAAAACACAGGTCTATGCGAAACCGTAAGGTGAAGTATATGGGCTGACGCCTGCCCGGTGCTGGAAGGTTAAGAGGAGAGGTTAGCGCAAGCGAAGCTTTGAATTTAAGCCCCAGTAAACGGCGGCCGTAACTATAACGGTCCTAAGGTAGCGAAATTCCTTGTCGGGTAAGTTCCGACCCGCACGAAAGGCGTAATGATTTGAGCACTGTCTCGACAATACATCCGGTGAAATTGAAGTACCAGTGAAGATGCTGGTTACCCGCGCCAGGACGGAAAGACCCCATGGAGCTTTACTCCAGTTTGGTACTGGGATTCGGTGCTGTATGTACAGGATAGGTGGGAGACGCTGAGCCAGGGACGCTAGTCTCTGGGGAGTCGATGTTGGGATACCACCCTTGCAGTACTGGATTTCTAACCATCCGCCGTGATCCGGCGGTGGGACAATGCCAGGCGGGGAGTTTGACTGGGGCGGTCGCCTCCGAAAGAGTATCGGAGGCGCTCAAAGGTTCCCTCATAATGGTCGGAAACCATTAGAAGAGTGCAAAGGCAGAAGGGAGCTTGACTGCGACACCGACGGGTGGAGCAGGTACGAAAGTAGGACTTAGTGATCCGGTGGCATAAAGTGGGATTGCCATCGCTCAACGGATAAAAGCTACCCTGGGGATAACAGGCTTATCACTCCCAAGAGTTCACATCGACGGAGTGGTTTGGCACCTCGATGTCGGCTCATCGCATCCTGGGGCTGTAG
>Ga0302165_10000096_pt1 | contig 41105 bp, 33 predicted proteins | sample I_Fen_E3_2_FD_193499 | JGI IMG/M metagenome (GOLD analysis project Ga0302165, IMG submission 193499) | Peat permafrost microbial communities from Stordalen Mire near Abisko, Sweden - I_Fen_E3_2 | ecosystem: Environmental > Terrestrial > Soil > Wetlands > Permafrost | place: Sweden: Abisko...
AATTCTTGGAAGATTACATGCCATGGAATCCAGCAATTCAAAAACGATGTCGTTAACAGAATCGCCAACCTTCTAGTATATCAGAAGGTTGGCGATTTTTATGTACACGGAGTTATTTGACGGTTACAAAATATCTTATTCCTTTCCATAAAAAATCTTTTTAAAGTACTTATTATATTTTTGAATTCATCCAATGGAAACTATTTTTTCGGACGATTCTTTTTTAAAATAATCCACATTTTATATTTACAATAAATCGAGATCACCAGTGCCAGTATTAAAAAAATCCAAAATACGTAATTCATGGCTGTCATTTTAAATAAATCGCATATTGCAGTATATAAAGTCATAGCGCAAAAGAGCATTTTCAATCCTTTTGCTAAATATAATGCATATATATTATTTTGAGCCGTAACTGGTATAAAAATATTCCACAGTTGTGTATTACTTTGCATTAAAGTTAATAAAACATAAAATCCCAGAGCTGGAACAATTGACTCTATTGCTACAAAGAATGTTATTTTATTCAAAAAAATATAAATAGCTTCTAAAACAAGATCACATATAAACAGCATGGCTGTTATCGTTTCCACAACTATAGAAATTATCATTTGCCTATTACTTTTCATATCATTATTTCCTTTTACTCTATGCTTCATTCTTGTTATCAATATATATTATAGCATGGTCAGGAAAAAAGTAACAGTGCCTGATTACTACTCAAAAACAATTTTATGCGCTTTCTAATGCGCTGGTAGTCGTAGATTCTGTATTCTGAGTCTGACTTTCAGATAAAATTGAGCTAAATTCATCCAATAGTTTTTCCCATTGATCATCTGTTAATGAATAGCTGGATTTCACATCTGACGCAGACTGTGATGCATAACTTGATAACGTGGATGCTGCAGAAGAAGTGTCATCAACTGTTGTAAGGCCTTTCTGTGAAGCTCCATCGTTTAATGCATTTACTAGTTTTTTCATACTATCTGAATCATATAAATCACTTGCGCTTAATCCCAAAGTATTCATTGTTTGTAAAATAGATTCTTTATTAACCCGCATTGTTTGCGAAATCTGATCTAAAATAGAATCAATAGATTCTGCTGTTGCTTCATTCGAATCAGTTGTCGCAGATGTACTAGCGGTTGTACTAGACGTTGTACTAGCCGTGTCTGTGGACGATGTTGAATCCGTGGATGATGTTGTTGATGAATCGCTTGAATCCGCATTCTGTGAAGCCACATATTGCTCTAATAACGTTGCAAAGGAACTGCTCCCCTGCTGATTAAATAAATCATTATAATTATCAGAACATAATACCTCATTTCCTGTTTCATTGGATGGAATATATGCATCCATCTGTTCACTTGCACTTTTTTCTTTTTCCTGTTTTTTTGTAGCTTCACTATCTTCTTCCTTCGTAGCATTTACCTGCTGCAGTTGTTGTAATTCTTGAAAATACTTTGATAAACTACTTATTTCCATATCGGAAACCTCCATTTTTTTCGTGCTTTCCATAGCAATTTATACCATCCTTGTAACAAACAGTTCAATCCGTATTTTTATAAATTTTCCCTCCCTTATACTTTATGATACTGGTTTGCTCTTTCTCTCAGCATATGTTTCGGACATTTTATTACATATCATAATCTACTTCACACAACGTTCAGATAACATTCACCTGCCCTTCACATACGTTGCATTTTTCCGTTTGATATGCTAAATTTAAGGAATAAGAACCTTGGTTTTAAACCATTCGGCAAAAAGGAGTGTTACGTATGAGTGAATTATACAAAAAAGAATCCATGGACGATTTCAAAGAAGAATTAGAAGCTTCTTTCCGAAAAATCAATGATGGTGATATTATTTCTGGCACAGTCGTAAATGTTTCTGAAGATGAAATAACTTTAGATTTAGGATATTATGCATCTGGAATTATAAAAGCTTCTGATTTTTCAGATGATCCTGATTTTTCTATCGCTACAATTGAAAAAGGCTCGACTATTTATGCAACGGTAGTCCAGCGCGATGACGGATATGGTAATATTCTCTTATCTACCAGAGAAGCCAACGCTCTGCTTGCATGGGATAAATTAAAAGAATACGAAGCTGCAAATTCAATACTTTCTGTAAAAATTAAAGAATGTGTAAATGGTGGAGTTATTACTTATCTGGAAGGTATCAAAGCATTTATTCCTGCTTCACAGCTTTCCTTAACTTATGTAGAAGATACTAGTGAATTTTTAGGACGTGAACTTAAAGTTCGCATTATTACTTTAGATCCAAGTAATACAAAACTTGTGCTATCTGCAAAATCTGTTGCCTTAGAAGAAGAAAAGGAAGTTCGTAATCAAAAGATTTCCATGATTGCTCCGGGAAGTGTTTTGGAAGGAACTGTTGAAAGTTTAATGCCTTACGGCGCTTTTATTCGCCTTGGAAATGGATTGACTGGTCTTGTCCACATTTCACAAATTTGTGAAAAAAGAATTAAAAAGCCTTCTGAAATTTTAAAAGAAGGACAATCTGTTAAAGTGAAAGTTTTAAATACAAATGATTCTAAACTCAGTCTTAGTATGCGTGCTCTTGAAGAAGAGATGGTTGACACTTCCGCAGAAGATATCGCTCAAATAACTGAATATGCTACGAATGAATCTGCTTCTACAAGTCTTGGCGATTTATTAAGTAAATTTAAGTTGTAGTTTTTCATTTCAAAAACAATTTTCTATCATTTAAATATGTAATATTTTTTAATAATTTCAAAAATATTTTTTCAATTTAAAAATATCAAAAGAAGTCACTGTACGTTTATCAGACATACAGTGACTTTTTTATAATTATAAAATATCATTTACTTTATTTCGTATTCTTTGTAATGCATTGTCTATAGACTTTGGAGATTTTCCCAGTATCTGAGCAATTTGAACATATCCAGCTCCTTTTAAATGATATTGTAAAACCTGTTTCTCCAATGCACTTAGTTTTTCATCCAGATGCTGCTTTATATGCCGCATGTTTTCTTCATCAATCATCATCTGTTCTGGATTCATCTGCGGAAATAGTAATAACGATTCCAGCCAGTCACCTTTACCATTTCCCGTTTCATCATAAGAAGCAGATAGCGAGATGTATGAATTTAGTGGTGCATGTTTTTTCCTTCGTGATGTTTCAACTGCCGTATACATTTGCCTGGTAATACAAATTTCTGCAAAATGATAAAAAGAAGATTCTTGCAAAATATCAAAATCCCGAATTGCCTTAAACAATCCAATCATACCTTCCTGAATCAAATCATCGGTATCACCACCGATCAGGAATAATACATTTGCATGCTTTCGAACAAGATTTTTGTATTTGTCCATTAAATAATCTGTAATTTCCTGTTCCTTCTTCTCACGCAGTCGAGAAATTAACTGTTCATCTGTAAGTTGTTCATATGCCTCTTTTTTTTGAATATCTTCCGTCATAAAGCCTCCATGCAAAATATTTCAGAAAGATTTTATTTGAATATACTAATTTATTCTCTGGCGAATAATTTCATATGCCAATACTCCCGCAGCAACGGAAGCATTTAAAGAATCAATATTACCAAACATTGGAATTGAAGCTGTGAAATCACAGTTTTCTTTTACCAGTCTGCTTACTCCTTCACCTTCATTTCCTATAACTAATCCGATTGGTCCTTTTAAATCTAATTTATACATCTGTGTTCCGCCCATGTCTGCGCAGACAAACCAGATTCCTTTTTCTTTTAACTCCTGAATTGTTTTGGTTATGTTTGTAACTTTAGCCACTGGTGTATGATAGATTGCACCTGCAGAAGCTTTTGCGGCAGTTGCTGTTAGTCCGCTTGCATGTCTCTTTGGAATAATGACTCCATGAGCTCCGCATACATTTGCTGTACGGATAATCGCTCCTAAATTATGTGGATCTTCAATGTCATCTAGTATAAACAAAAATGGAGCTTCATTTTTTTCCTCTGCCACTTTTAGAATATCTTCTATTTCACTGTAATGATATGCTGCTGCTATTGCAACAACACCCTGATGCTTTTTTGTTTCCGATAATTGATCCAATCGCTCTTTCGTTACATAATTTACGATTGTATCCTGACGTTTTGCTTCTTTTAAAATTGTAGAAATAGGGCCCAGGCCTTCTTTATTTCCATCTAGCAAAAAAAGTTTATCTATTGTTTTACCTGCTCGAAATGCTTCTAATACAGCATTTCTTCCTTCAATTTTTAATTCTTCGATTTCCATTCTATTCTCCTAAATCCATCTCATTTTCTATTAAATTAATTGCATTTTGTGCCTTTACATCATAGTGCTCTAATCCGAACTGAACTAGTTCAACAATTCTTTCAAACTTATCTTCCAAGTACAAATATCCCACAAGTGCTTCGAACCCGGTTGCTCGTCTATAATCTAACATTGTTGCATTTTTTGCCATCGTTGTTGACTTTGCATTACGACCACGTCTAAAAATATCCTTCTCTTCTTCTGTTAATTTTACATAAATCGCATGCATCATTTCAGACTGCGCATGTGCTTTAACAAGCTGACTCGTAGCCTTATGAAGATTTCCGGGTTTTGTATTCCCTTTATCTACAACAATTGTTCGTATAATAAGATCATATATTGCATCACCTATATACGCCAGCGTTAATGGAGAATAGGTTTTTATATCAACTTCCGGAAGTTCAAAGAATTCTCTTATGTATGTATTTATGCCCTTTTCCATTTTACCCCTTCTCTGGTATCTTCTAGTATAATTCCCATACTTAGAAGTTTATCCCGTATTTCATCAGCAAGTGCAAAATTTTTATCTTTTCTTGCTTTTTGCCTGTCCTCAATCAACCGTTCGATTTCAGAATCCAGTATTTCTTTTTTTCTTTCTATTTTCAGTCCTAAAATACTCGATAGTAATACAATTCTGTCATATAAAGCATCCAAAAATGCGAGACTGTTTTCATTTTTAGCATTTGTATTAGAAAATTTAACCAGATCAAAAATAGCTGTAATCGCGTCTGCAGTATTTACGTCGTCCTCCATTGCATTTTCAAATTGCTTAACGAACTCTTTTGTTTCCAAAAAAAGCTGTCTTTCATGCTCTGTCATATCTGCTAACTTAGCCACACTACTTAAATGCTTTAAATTTTCTGCTGCTGTAATAATTCTGTCCAGACTATTTTTTGCTGATTCCATAAGTTCTTCTGTAAAATTAAGTGGGCTTCTATAATGTGCATTTAGCATCAAAAATCTAAGGACGGTCAAATCATACTTTTCTCCTACTTCACGTATCAGGAAAAAATTATTTAATGATTTTGACATTTTTTTATTATCTACATTTAAAAAAGCATTGTGCATCCAATAATTTGCAAACGGCACTCCATTTGACGCTTCCGATTGAGCAATTTCGTTCTCATGATGTGGAAAAACAAGATCTTCCCCACCAGCATGTATATCAATCGTATCTCCAAGATATTTTTTCGACATAACGGAACATTCAATATGCCATCCCGGGCGTCCATTTGACCATGGGGATTCCCAATATGGTTCTCCGTCTTTTTTCGGTTTCCAAAGGACAAAATCCAATGGATCTTCTTTAAAATTCCCTGTTACCTTTATATTTCTGTGACCAGCCTGTAAATCATCTATATTCTTATGAGATAGTTTCCCATAGCCTATAAACTTACGTGTTCGATAGTATACGGTTCCATCGACTGCTGCATAGGCATATCCTTTTTTAATCAGGTCTGATATCATCTCAATCATGCCACCAATTTCTTGTGTTGCCAACGGATTTTTCGTCGCTGGTTTTACATTGATAGCCTCCATATCTTCTTTGCAGGCTTTAATATACCTTGTCGTTATTTCTTCTACGGTTACATTCTCATCAAGCGCTTTTTTTATGATTTTATCATCCACATCTGTAAAATTAGAAATATATTTTACTGTATAACCTTTATATTCCATATATCTTCGAAACGTATCAAATACAATCATTGGTCTTGCATTTCCGATGTGCATATAATTATATACGGTTGGACCGCAGACATAAATACTTACTTCCCCTTCTTTTATTGGTTTAAACTCTTCTTTTTTTTGTGTCAGAGTATTATAAATTCTCATTGTAATCCTCCTTTGTTTCCTGCATTTTCAAAAAAGCTTCTTTTAAAAGCTTCATTTCCTCTTTTAATTCTTCTACTTCATCGTCTAAAGTCTGTTTTTCTTTTTGAAGTAATTCTATATCATTTTTAACTGGATCTGGTAAATGTATTTGATCCATGTCATTCCTTGGAACCTTTATATTGTCAATTTTTACAACTCGTCCTGGAACTCCTACTACTGTACTATTTGGAGGAACTTCTTCTATTACCACACTGCCTGCACCAATTTTAGAATTCTCTCCCACAGTGAAAGAGCCTATAATCCTTGCACCTGCACTTACCATAACATTATCACCTATGGTTGGATGTCTTTTTCCGGATTCTTTTCCTGTTCCACCTAATGTTACTCCCTGATACAACGTTACATTGTCACCAACAACTGCTGTCTCTCCAATGACAACACCTGTTCCATGGTCAATAAAAAAACCTTTTCCTATCGTTGCGCCTGGATGGATTTCAATCCCTGTTTTTCTGGCGGCACGTTGAGATATAAACCTTGCCCAAAAATAATGCCCTTTCAAGTATAATTTATGTGCCTTCCTATAACTTAGCATAACACGAAATGTCGGATATAAAAAGACTTCCCATGAAGTTTTTATTGCTGGATCACGTTCTTTTATTACTTCAATCTCTTCTTTTACAAACCGAAAAAAATTCATTTTTACACTTCCTTTTTGTGTATCTTCTTGTATTTTGTTTTGCTGTCTTACTGAAACATCCATTTTATTTCCTCCACGAAAATCAAATAACGAAATGAATCCTCTTTCCCACTAATGAAAATTCGAAATACTCTTTTTCTCGCAAAAAAAAGATTACATCATCTCAAAATAGAGACGAAGTAATCCGCGGTTCCACTCTATGTAAAGAAAATAAACTTATTTTCTTTCACTCAATTCGCTTAACGTGCGATATACGTATCAGACTACTCATATGACTATTTTTGCCTGATCAGCTTCCGGAGGCACTTCGGATATTCTGAATCGAACCTGCTCTCAGCCGGTGGCAGTTTCTCTCTGGGATTCTTCCTTATCTTACTCTTTCCGTTCAATGCTTTTATTTATACTATATCATAGTCTATTCAAAAATCTTACTTTTGTCAAGATATGATTTTTTTCTCAATAAACTTTTTCTAATTATTTTTGCTGCATCCTCCACACCCTGCACATCCTGCTTCACTACCCGCAACAAGGATGTTGTTGTCAAACAAAGAAGCCAGACTGCATATTGCCTGAGCTGAAATTCCTTTTTCTGTACCTGTAAATCCAAGCCCTTCTTCGGTTGTCGCTTTTATATTTATCTGTTTTATATCTATTCCCAAGGTTTTTGCTATATTTTCTTCCATCTGTTCAATATAAGGTCTCATTTTAGGGTTTTGAGCGATTACCGTAGCATCTATATTTTCAATGTAGTAATTTTCTTTTTCCACAAGTGCACGAACATTTTTTAAAAGTTCAAGACTTGATATCCCCTTATAAGATGGATCTGTATCTGGAAAATGCTTTCCTATATCTCCTAACGCTGCCGCTCCAAGCAATGCATCCATGATTGCATGTAGTAATACATCTGCATCTGAATGTCCCAGCAATCCCAATGTATGTGGAATCTTTACTCCACCAATAATTAATTCCCTGTCTTCAACCAAGCGGTGAACATCATATCCCATTCCTACTCTCATACTGTTTTTCCTCTCTGCGCTTAAGAAAGCATGTTTATATCTGCTATCAATTCATCTATTTCTTCTTTTGTCGTTGCCCAGCTGGTACAAAAACGAACAGCACAATATTGTGCATCTAGCTCTTCCCACAAACTGAATATGTTTTTTTGTCCTAAATAGTCTCTTTGCTCTTTGTTTAATATTGGAAACTGCTGATTTGTTGGTGAATCAATAAACATTTTAATCTTTTTTTCTTCAAATGCTTTTTTTAGCCGAACTGCCTGTTCTACTGCATTTTTTGCAATTTTTTCATATAAATCATCTTGAAATAATGTTAAAAACTGAATCCCAAGCAATCTTCCTTTTGCAAGCATACCGCCATGCTGCTTTATCATATAACGAAAGTTCACTTTCAGCTGCTCATTTTGTATCACAACAGCTTCTCCAAATAAAGCTCCTACTTTTGTTCCCCCAATGTAAAATACATCACTATATTTTGCATAATCGGAAAGCATTACATCATTTTCCTGTGCCATAAGTCCATAGCCAAGACGTGCGCCATCTATAAAAAACAAAAGATTTTTCTTTTTGCAAATATCTGAGATTTTCATTATTTCTTCTTTTGAATATAGTGTTCCAAGCTCTGTTGGGTTTGAAATGTATACCATAGCTGGCTGTACGGTGTGCTCTCTGCTATCATCTTTTTCATGTATGTTGCAATACTCTTCAACCTGGTCTGCACTGATTTTACCATTCTCGCCTTTTATTGCAAGAACTTTGTGTCCATCTGACTCAATGGCACCTGTTTCATGTACATTAATGTGCCCTGTATCTGCGCTTATGACTCCCTGCCAGGGTCTTAATGTCGCATCGATTACGGTAGCATTTGTCTGCGTTCCTCCCACAAGAAACTGTACATATGATTTTGGCGAAGAACACTTTTTCTTTATTAAATCTGCTGCTTTTGTACAATATATATCCTCACCGTAACCGGTTGTCTGTTCCATATTCGTCTTTACAAGCATTTCCATAATTTGTGGGTGTGCCCCTTGTGTGTAATCACATTCAAAATGGTTCATTTTTGTGCCTCCTGGTGAAATTACTTTCTTATTATATTAAAGCAAAAATATATTTTTGAAAAGGAATTCTTTTTCTCTACTTTTATTTGATTAATTATCTTAAGCATGATATGCTACTTTTATACTACAAATAAGTGTTTTGGAGGTAAATTATATGAAATTTAAAAAAATCGGTACAAAAATGCTGGCTTTTATCATTCCTGTAATTATATTAGCTTTTTTTATGCTAACAATCGTCAGTGTTAACTCTAGTAAGCGAATTATTCAGTCACAAATTCAGTCAAATATGACTTCTGAGCTCAATTCTCAAACACGAAGTATTGAATCTTCTTTAAATGTAGTTTCTGCAACAGCTTCTGATACTGCTCAGGTTATTTCGACTACGTATAAATCAGAGGATTTATCTGCATATGAAAAGCTTTTAGGAAATTTAATTCAGCAAAATGACATGATTTCTGGTATGGGAATCTGGTTTGAACCTTATGTATACGATTCTGCAAAGCAGTACGTCGGACCCTATGTTTATAAAAATGGGACTTCTGTAGAAACCACCTATGATTATAGTAATGCCGATTACAATTATTTTAATCAGGATTATTACAAAACTGCTAAAGACACGAAAAAGATAAGTATCAGTGATCCATATTATGATAAAACTTCAAAAACTTCCATGAGTACCTGCTCGATACCTATCTTTGACAAAGGTACATTTATAGGCTGTGTTACGGTAGACATAAAACTTGATACCATTCAAAAGATGATTTCATCTATCAAAGTCGGTAAAAATGGAACCGGACTGCTTTTAACTAGTCAGGGAGTTTATATTGGTGGTGCTAGTAATGCCAAAATTCAAAAGGGAACGAACATAAAGGATGAATCCAATTCCAGCTTAAAAAAAGCCGGAGAACAAATCCTAACATTAAAAAATGGTCTAACACAATATAGTTCTTCCCATGGTTCCTATAATTTATATTTTGATACAATTCCTAATGTGAATTGGAAGCTTGCAATCTCTATGCCTCAGTCCGAATTGCAAGGACCCGTCAACCAGCTTATCCTATTGTTAGTTATTATTTGCTTTGTTGCAATTGCTGCTTCCGTACTTGTTGTAATTTTACAGGCTTCTTCTATTTCAAAGCGTCTTTCAAAAGTTCAAGCTTTTGCTTTAAGCCTCTCTGATGGAGATTTTTCTATTGAACCACTGATTATGAAATCACAAGATGAAGTAGGTACGATGGGGTCTTCGTTAAATCATATGTACATTAGTAACAAAGAAATCATTTCCAATATTTCAGAACATGCAGCTCAGATAGATACTTCCAGTCGAAAGCTTTCTTCTGCGGCTGTGCATTTGAACAAGGAATTTGAACAAATCGAACAATTTATGTCCAATGTTAACGAGTCTATGATGAATGCAAGTGCTGCAACTGAGCAGGTTAACGCTTCTACTGAAGAAGTGGAGTCCAATGTTAACATACTTGCAGAGGAGACCATAAAAGGAACCGAGATGGCTGTTGCAATACGTGATAAGGCAATACAGGTAAGTCGTTCGAGCAATGATTCCTTTGATAAAGCAACTTCACTTTCTACCCAGTTTGAGGAAAAATTAAAAGTATCCATTGAAAATGCAAAAGTAGTTGAAAATATTGGTCATCTGGCAACTGTTATTTCAAATATTGCAGAACAAATTAATCTCTTATCATTAAATGCTTCTATAGAAGCCGCTCGAGCTGGTGAGCAGGGAAAAGGATTTGCTGTCGTAGCTTCTGAAATAGGAAAACTTGCAGCCGAAACTTCTAAAACAGTTGATGAAATTCAAAATACAATTTTTGAAGTACATCAGGCATTTGATGGCTTAACCACCAATTCAAAAGACGTATTATATTTTGTACAAAATACAGTTACGAATGATTATGATAACTTTGTTAAAATCGCCGCTCAATATGGTGAAGATGCCAAATCACTAGAAGTTATATCCAGTAATATTTCTGAAATGGCAGGAAGCATCAAACATATTATGGGAGAAGTAACGGAAGCCATCCAAAACATTGCTGAGTCCGCTCAAAGTACAGCTGATTCTGGTTCTCATGTTACAAGTGCAGTAGAGGATGTTTCTTCTGTCGTACACGATGTTTCTGATATGTCAGCTCATCAGGAAGAAATTGCAGATAATTTAAATAGTATTGTAAAAAATTACAAATTATAGCTTCAAGAGAATCCACTTAAAACTCTTTCATCATATAAAAACAGCTCTTATTACAACTATTTGTAATGGGAGCTGTTTTTTATTTGTAAATTACATAGACTTTTTATAAATACGAATCACATCTTCTTTTGTAAATGTAACTGGATGATTTGCAATTCCTGCTGTGGATACTTTGAAAGCATTTTCTACCATCCATTCAATGTCTTCTTCTTTTATCCCTTGTTCTTTGAGCCCAATAGATAAATCAAGTTTTTCCAATAAATTTCTGATTTGTTTTGTGCAGTCAGTTTCATCTTTACCACCAATGCATTGGGAAACTTTTGCAAATTTTTCTGGACATCCTTTGATACTCTCTTCTACTACTACTGGGGTTAATGCTGCAAGACCTTTTCCATGAACCAGATCTTTGAGTCCACTTGCTGGATGTTCTAACCCATGTGAAACTGTTACTCCTGCAGTATGAATTACCATTCCACCAATGGTACTCGCCAGAGAAAGTGCATCCCATGCCTGCGGTGATGTGTCTCCTTTATAGAGAGGAATTAAGTATTTTCCAGTTAACTGCATCGCATATAAGCACATGATTTCAGTAAATGGCTGTGCCGTTTTTGAGATATATGCTTCCAAAGAATGACAAAATGCATCAAATCCCACAGAAGCTAAAATTGATTTTGGCATTGTCTCCATAAGCTCAGAATCAACAATGGAAGCCTTTGCTATAATCGCATTACAGCGCAATGATTTCTTATCTCCTGTTACTGGATTTGTTAATACAGCAAATCCATTTCCCTCACTTCCAGTTCCACATGTTGTTGGTACCAAAATACAGGGAAGTGCTTTATCACTTTGCTTAATATTAAAGATGTAATCGTTTACATCGCCTTCGTTTACTGCCAAAAAAGCAATTGCTTTTGCACAGTCCATAATGCTTCCGCCACCCAACGCAACGACCACATCGCAGGTATGCTCTTTTGCGAAGGAAGCCCCATCCATAGCAGTTGTTGTTAATGGATTCTGCTTTACCTTATCATATACATCCGATTCTATTCCTGCCTCTGTCAGATAAGAAATGACTCTGTCCAGCAGACCTGATTTTTTTGAACTGTTTCCACCCGTAACAATCAAAGCTTTTTTCCCATAGGCTTTTGTAATTTCTCCTATTTGTGCTACTTTTCCTCTGCCAAAAATGATATTCACTGGTAAGTAATAATTAAAATTCATGTTCGTGTTCCTTCCTGTTCTTCTTTGATTTCTTTGATTTCTTTGATTTCTTTGATTTCTTTGATTGTATAATATTTTAACATGTCAAACGCTTTTTTTAAAATTTTTTTAAAAAAGTAAATCATATAACAATTACTGCCTGAGAATTTACAGGCAGTAATTATTTTTATTTTTATGCTATTATAGTCCAAACTCTTCTTTTGTATCAGCAAGCGCTTTATCCAGTCTTTCAAGTACCTGCGCTATTTGTTCTTCTGTAATAATTGCTGGTGGTTCAAAACGAACGCACTTCGCGTTGACAAGTGTTCCTGCTGTAAGCACCCCTCTGGAAAACATTCCTTTTGCCACCGAATATCCTATTTCACTCGTTTTAAATTCAACTGCAAGCATAAGTCCAAGTCCACGAACATCATCAATTACTTCTTTATATTTTTCTTTGAGCTTTAGTAATCCATCTTTTAAAATGATACCTTTGTCTGCACATTGTCCTGGAATATCATTGTCAATCATATATTTAATGGTTGCAATTGCTGCTGAACAACATACTGGATTACCACCAAATGTTGGAGATCCTAAAAGCCATGGATTATCAATTAATTCTTCTACCCACATTTTAGGTTTGCAAATAATCCCAGTAATCGGCATGATTCCACCACCAAAGGCTTTTCCAAATGTCATAATATCTGGTGTTACACCTTCTGCCTCACAGCGCCACATGCTACCGGTTCTACCCATTCCGCATTGGATTTCATCAAAGATAAGTGCTACACCATATTCATCACATATCTCTCTTAATTCCTTTAAATATCCTGCTGGTGGTACAATGACACCCGCTTCACCCTGAATTGGCTCCACAATCATTGCTGCAACTTTTTCTCCCACTGCCACAAGATTTTTAATCGCTTTTCTGGCATCGGAAGCATTTCCAAATTCTACATGCTGTACCTGCTGTACCATTGGTGTATAAGGAACTCGATATGTACTTTTTCCTCCCATAGAAATGGCTCCCATTGTTTTACCATGAAAAGCTCCTACGGTTGATATGTACCATCTTCCTCCAGTTGCAATACGAGCTAATTTTAAAGCCATTTCTACTGCTTCAGCTCCACCATTCGTAAAAAAACTATACTGTAGTTCACCTGGTGTGATATCAGCCATTGCTTTTGCAAGATATCCTCTTAGTGGGTCTAAAAGTTCCTGTGAGTGTAATGCCTGGTGGTCTAGCTGTGCTTTGACTGTTTCTAAAATTTCAGGATTTCTATGTCCGCAGGTATAAATACCAAATCCGCCAAGACAATCAATAAATTCTTCCCCATATAACCCATCACATACGCTGTCATGATCAGACCATTCCAAAACTGCAGAATTTGTTGAAACTGATTTTCGATACTTTAACCATCCAGGACTCACAAAATTATTAAAATAATCGATCGTTTCTGCTGTCATTTTTTTCTTAGTTGCATCATCTAGTTTGTCTGCATGGATATATTCAATTACCTTTCCTAACTCTTCACTTACCTGCTTAAATGCCATATCTATTTCCTCCTTTTGTGATTACAACAATTTAGACATTTGCGAAACTATATAAAAACTTGATATATTAAGTGGATTTACCAAAAGAATGGCGACTTGCCATTGCATTGGAGCCTTATTTGGGTAATATTCACTGTTAAATTTAATCTAGAATAAGTTTCGCAATTGCCTGTTTACCAACAATTTATTTAAATTATAAGAATATAAGATTCAATTTTTCGAAATGATTTCTTTTAAATTATGTATTCTTATAATTTAAAATGGAGCCTTGTTATTTGCAAAGCCCCATCGCCATGTAATTATATTAGACTATTTAAGGTACTCTTTTCAATTCATCTAAACTACCATTTATATACTTTAAATTAATACTACGTAATACTTGTTAAGTATTTTTAATGTTCATACCATCCCACTATACCTGGCGTTAAGTTCATATTAATCTGTTTTACTTCCTGATATTCTTCCAATCCATGTATTCCAAGTTCCCGCCCTATTCCACTCATTTTATATCCGCCCCATGGAGCTTCATTAAACGTTGGATTATAACAGTTTATCCAGGTGATTCCCGCACGAATTTCTTTTATGACGTGAATTGCCCTGGCTGCATCCGAAGTAAATACTGCCCCTGCCAGACCATACGGTGTATCATTTGCAAGTGCAATGGCTTCCTCCTGCGTTTCGAAAGTCTGAATTGTTACAACTGGTCCAAAAATTTCTTCTTTCACAATTGTCATTTCGCTTGTACAGTTATCAAAAATTGCAGGCCGTACAAAAAATCCATTTTTGCACTCACCTTCTTCGAAACGGTATCCACCGCAAACTAACGTCGCACCTTCTCTTTTTCCAATTTCAATATAATTTAATACTTTTTCCATATGACTTTTTGAAATTAGTGGTCCCATATCCGGATTATCCATAGGATTTCCAAGTGTCATCGCATTTGCTCTTTCGGCAAGTCTTTTTACAAATTTATCTTTTATAGAACTTTCTATAATAATCCTTGATCCTGCAGAACATACCTCTCCCTGATTAAAAAAAACACCAATCATCGCCCATTCTATGGCGCCTTCAAAATCTGCATCTGCAAAGATAACATTCGGTGACTTTCCACCTAATTCTAATCCTATTTTTTTTACATTTATTGCTGCCGCACGCATAATAGACTGTCCTACTGCTGTACTTCCTGTAAAGGTAACCATATCAACATCGAAAGAAGATGCCAGTAAATCTCCAACTGTACTTCCCGGTCCAATCACAAGATTTACGCAGCCTTTTGGTAAACCAGCTTCTTCAAATAACTCAAACAGCTTAATTGCAGAAAGAACTGTCTCGGAACTAGGTTTAAATACAATACTATTTCCAGCTGCTAATGCAGGTGCAAGTTTCCATATTGCCATTAAAAATGGATAATTCCATGGAGTGATTTGTGCACATACACCGACAGGCTCATGTACTGTGTAGGAATGCATTTCTCCAAAATTACGATTTACATCATACACTCCACCATATGGTGCCTTAATTAAGCTTGCATAGTATCTAAATGCATGAAGTCCATCATCAACATCTCCCTGCGCTTCTCGAAAAGGTTTTCCGTTATCAATGGAATCTAACCTTGCAAGTTCATCCAGATTTTTTTCAATCAAATCTGCGATTTTAAGTAAGATATCTCCTCTTGTCTGTGAATCCATATCACGCCATTCTCTGGTTTCATAAAAGGATTTCTTCGCTGCCAGAATAGCTCGCTTTGTATCTTTGATACTGCTTTCGTGTACTTGTGCTATGATTTCCCCTGTTGCCGGATTTATAATGTCTAACATCTTCCCAGAAGTTCCATCTTCCCAACTTCCATCAATATATGTTTTTTTTATTTCCACCGAAATTTCCCCCTTACTCTTTTAGTTTTGTCCACATTGAATCATAAATCGCAAGTGTATCTGCATTTAAATTCTGGACAAATTCTCCATTTGATACAACATCAGATGGCACATTTTCAGCCTGATTATTCATGTAATCTGCTCCCATTGCTTTTACTGCAGTTGAATTTGGATTTAAATATGGATATTCCTTCATAACCATTTGTGCTACCTCAGGCTCCATCATAAAATTAATAAATTTCATAGCGTTATCCTGATTTTTTGAACCTTTTGCTACACACCAGTTATCCATAAATTTGTATGCTCCTTCTTTTGGATAAACGATTTTAATATCCGGATTATCTTTCATCGCAAGTGCAATTTCAGCACTCCAACAGTATGCTACCGTACAATCTCCTGAAATTAGTGAAGATTTGGGTGAGTCAGAGTCATATACTTTCATATTATTTTTTAAGGTAAGCAGCTTATCTTGTACTTTCTTCAATGTATCTGGATTTGTTTCATTCATACTAAGACCCATACTTCTTTCTGTCATACCGATTACTGCACGGTAATCGTCCAGTGATACAATTGACTTTTTCAAAGCCGTATTAAACAAATCATTATAGCTTGTAATATTTAAATTCACTTTCTTTGTATTTACACCAATTGCGGCAACACCACCCTGATAAGGAACCGAATACACATTTCCCGGATCATACGCTGCATTTAAATACTGAGAACCCATATTCGAAATATTTGTTAATGCTTTTTGATTTAATTTTTCTAGCATTCCCTGTTCAATCATATGCTGTACCATATAGTCCGAAGGTTGTACGATGTCATATGTTCCTGCTGATTCTGACTTTACTTTTGCAAGCATGTCTTCATTCGTTGAATATGTAGAAACATTTACTTTGATGTCATATTCTTTTTCAAACTTTTTAATTACAGAATCCGGAACATATTCTGTCCATATAAAAAGATTCAATTCTCCATTTTTGGAAGATGTACTGCTTCCGCAGCCACTCAACATGGATACTGCTAAAATACCAATTAAAACAAGACTTACTAACTTTTTCATATGTATTCCTCCTCAGTCTTTTTGCTTTTTCAAAAGATTACTTTGTGTCAGGATAACCAGTACAATTGTGGCAAGTAAAATTAACGTTGATAGTGCATTCACATCTGGCGCAACTCCACTTTTAATACTTTCCATAACTTTTAATGGATATGTTTTTGTCTGCCCATTTACGAAATAACTGATAATAACATCATCAATAGATAAGGTAAAAGCAAGCAATGCACCACCGGCAATTCCTGGTGCCAGAACTGGAAGTGTTATTTCAAAAAAAGTTCGAATTCGATTTGCCCCAAGATCCATACTCGCTTCTTCTATCGATAAATCATAACCTGCGAGCCTGGCTCTTATATTAAAGATTACAAATGGAATGCAAAATGTAACATGTGCCAATACCAGTGTCAGCATTCCTCTTGGAACTTTTGTATTTGAAAACAAAGTCAAAAGGGAAATACCTAAAACAATCTCAGGAATTACAACTGGTATGTATAGTAGTCCATCTATAATACTTTTTCCTTTAAATTTGTATTTGTACATTCCAATTGCACCAAGCGTCCCTATAATAGTTGCAAATATTGTACTTGTCACTGCTAATATTATCGTATTCATAAATGATCCCAGTAGTTCATCATTTGTGAAAAGCTCGCTATACCAGGAAAATGTAAATCCTTTCCATGCCAAATATGGTTTACTTGTCGTTGCGTTAAAAGAATTCACCACAATAACTGCAATTGGTATAAATAAGAATAAATAAATTAAAATGCAAAACAATACTCCAGAATGCTTTTTAATCTTTTGTTTGCTTTCTCGTTTCATTCTTCTATACCCCCAAGCTTTCCATATCTCCTCCTAAGAGTTGATATATTTTTACCAATACTAAAGTAACAAGGATAAGAATAATAGAAAGTGCTGCACCAAGCGGCCAGTTATTCCCACTTTGAAACTGCCTTTCAATTAAATTACCAATAACATCTGAATTGCCTCCGCCCAAAATGTCGGAAACGAAAAAATATCCAAGTGTCGGAATAAATACCATGATACATCCTGAGAAAATTCCACTTGCTGTAAGCGGCAGGATTACTTCAAAAAATGTCTGTGGCCCCTTTGCTCCCAAATCTGAAGAAACCTCAAGTAAATTTTGGTCTAGTTTTTCAATCGCTGTATATAATGGCAGTACCATAAATGGAAAAAGGCAGTATACCATACCTAATACTGTTGTTCCTCTATGAAAAAGCAAATCCAAAGGTTCTTTCGTAATATGAAAGAACTGCAATGCTGTATTCAGCCAGCCTGTCGTTCCTAAAAATGTTTTCCATCCATAAATACGAATTAATGAGTTTGTCCAAAATGGTATAATTACCAGCATATAAAGCAAACTTTTCTTTTTGCTTTTCGTTCTGGCTATCAAATAGGAAAAAGGATATGCTAAAAATAAAGAGATTCCTGTTGCTAAAAATGCAATGAGTACCGATTGTCCATATATCTTTACGTACTCTATGTTGAAAAGTCTTTTATAATTCGCTCCCGTAAATTTGTATACAATATTGTAGAAATTATCAATGCTGCAAAAGCTCATAATCAGTACATACACCAGAGGAATGGCTACCAGTATAAGCATCCACAAGCTGACAGGCGAAACCATGACAATTGCAGGTATTACACGTGATTTTAATTTGTGTTTTGTCATTTTATCATCTCCTATCCCAGTGGAATATTTTCAATTGCCTGAAACAATTCATGATCACGATTATGCATCAAAACGGCATCTGAATCTTTCCAGTATAAAAATACCGTTTCCCCATTTTGTGGAAGTTCTTCTCCTGCGAGACGTTCCATTTTCACTTCGTTTCCATTTGGCAAAATAGCAATACACTTTACAACCGAACCAACATAAATATAATCTTTCACCAGCGCATGAATTGAAAATCCTTTCACTGGTTCTTTTGAAAACTTTAATTTTTCAGGTCTTACGGAAACTGTTACAAATTCATTCATTTCAAACTCATCCGCTACCCCGGTTATGGTTCCGTTTTCTATTGCAATGGTAACTTTTTTATCTTCAATCGAAGTAATACTTCCTTCAAATATATTTGTTTCTCCAATGAATGTTGCTACAAATTTTGTTTTCGGATGTTCATAAATTTCTATCGGTGCTGCTATCTGATCCATAATCCCTTCATGCATAACTGCAATTCGGTCACTCATTGTAAGTGCTTCTTCCTGATCGTGTGTTACGTAAATAAAGGTAATATTAAGTTTCTTTTGGAGTCTTTTTAGTTCCAGCTGCATTTGCTTTCTAAGCTTTAAATCTAATGCTCCCAATGGTTCATCTAATAATAGAACCTGTGGTCTGTTTATGAGTGCCCTTGCGATTGCAACTCGCTGCTTTTGTCCTCCGGAAAGCTGACTTGGATACCTTTTTTCAAATCCATGAAGTTGAACCAGTTCCATCATTTCTGCCACACGTTCTTTTATCTGTGCTTTTGGAACTTTTTTCATTTTCAGACCATATGCAATATTATCAAAAATCGTTTTATGTGGAAATAATGCATAACTTTGGAAAACAGTATTTACATTTCTCTCATATGGTTCTTTTTCTTCAATAGACTCTCCCTGAACCATAATACTTCCACTCGTTGGTTCTTCAAATCCAGCAATCATACGTAATGTAGTAGTTTTTCCACAGCCTGAAGAACCCAGTAATGTCAAAAATTCTCCTTCTTTCACTGTTAAATTCAATTCTTTCACTACATGATTTGTGCCATATATTTTATTTACATTTTTCAGTTCAACAATATTTTTATCCAAATGGTATCACCTCAATTTCTGTCTTTATTTACAAAGCTTTGTCGCCTCTTTCACCTGTTCTGATTCGAACAGAATCTTCAATGTTACGAATAAATATTTTTCCGTCACCTACATGGTCGGTCGCTAATTTTTCTCTTACTTTCAAAATAATAGGTTCTACATTTTTGTCTTCCACAACAACATTTACTCTTATTTTGGGTAGTAGATTAATATTCGTTTTAAATCCTTTGATCTCATTTACCGCATTCACATTTCCTTTTTGTGTTCCACATCCCATAACTGTTGTTATTGTCATTCCGCCGCAATTAATTTCATCCAGAATTGCTTTAACATCCTCTAATTTTTCTGGTCTGATTATCATTTCGATTTCTTTCATTTTAAAACCTCCTTCTTATTTTCATAGTTGCCTTGATTTTACAATTTTTACGCTTTCGTGTTTCTTTTTCACTTTAAATCGTTAACGTTACAAATGTTAAAAAAAAGGCCGCCGAATTCGGCAGCCTCTTTGCTTATGCAATATAATACTATTCACTTTGTTTTCTTACAATTCATCTTTTTAACCATTTTAGTAATACTTATTAAGTATATCCTACTCTTTTTCCTTAATCATTTTAAACAATTGGACCCTGTTTTTTACTTCCAACTTGCGATAAATATTTAAAATATGCTTTTTTAGAGTATTCACACTAATACTTAATTCATTACAAATCATTTGATTATCTTTACCTTCAAGTAACAAGGACAAAACGGTATGTTCCCTTTTTGTCAAATCATATTTTTCTACTGCTTCTGTTACGGTAAGTTTCTTATGAATCAAATCAATACTTGTTTTTTCCTGCTCTAAGCGGAATGCCAAGTGATCTTTTAGCATATCCAAAATGAAAACATCATCATATAAAAAATTATCTTTTCCTATCGTTCGATAAAGCGTCACTACACCTAAGAATTCTTTATTCCTTCCAAGAATCAATTGTAACGAATAATGCCAGTTATTGGGTTTATATACTTTTTTATAATACTCTGTCTTCATTCTTTTCTCATCTGAAATAATATCTGTTTCACGATAAACCATACTTTTCCCGCTGTACATAATACCACGGCTATAATCCAGTTCATTATAGTTTGAAGACTCATCTACATCGCAATTAAACGTCACCTGTTCTATCAAATTTGTACTTCCATCATTTGCAGACAAGTAAAAATCAGCGCTATCAAAATCAATTACCATCTTTAATTGCTCTAATAACAACTGACGCATTTCTGCCATATCTTCTGTAGTGTAAATCTTATAGATGATACTATTTAAAATCATCCAGTCATTGGTTTCTAATGTCTTCACACGCAATCCCCACTTTCTTTTTTCATATTATTTTATAATACAGATTTTGCACATATGGTTCTCAATTACCATGACTTTATATGAATCATATTTCTATGAAATTATATATTTGCTTTGTATAAGTCAAAAAAAGAGCTTTCGTTTTGACCTTTCAAAACGTAGCTCTTTCTTTATTAAAAATTCCAATAAATTTTCTTTTGTGCTATCTTCATTCCTAATTTTTGTTGAAGGTTCAACGAATTCAAATTATCAATTTCGACCTGAGCATATGGAATACCACCTTGCTCTAACACATGATTTATCATATATGACTGCAATTCTGTTGCAAATCCTTTTTTGCGATAATTCTTTAATACTTCTAATAAACCAATACTTCCTTCTAAATGATTACCTATAAAACCAATTATCTGACCTTGAAATATACCTACATATAGATTACCACGGTTATAGATTTCGCGCAACTCCTCTTTTGAAATTTTATCATAATTCTTTTGGACTATGCATAATTCTTCTTCTTTTAGTTTACGTATTTGTAACTGTGCTGAATAATCAATCTTCTTTTTCAGACTATATACTACCTGAAAACATTCCATATATGAGTTTAAGTACTTATGTTCTTTTAACCAATGAGAAACTTTTTGATCCACACTTTGTATCAATGTAATATCACTTTTCTGCTCTAACCATGCTACTGCCTTTTCAAAGGTATCTGTTGAAATCATATATGCCTTGCCTGTTGCCTCTTTTAAGAATACACCTTGTTCGTCTGCCTGAATTATTTCTGCCGTATTCCGATTAATTATTTCTATCATGGCTGCATTTGACAAAAAATCCTTCTCAAGATATGCTAACGCTCTTTGTTTCATCGATATCACTCCCTGTTCTATTTGCAAAGAACTTTTTTAATATAGCACGGCTTTTCATTTTTATCAATTGCTAAACAATAAATTTACCAACTGCTTTTTTTAACGCATTTGTATTTTCCAGACTATGATTCATATATTCCTGAACCTCTTCCACTAAATTTACAATTTCACTGATTTTAATTGCGATATCCTGTGTTCCTGATGCACCTTCGTTTACAGTTATTGCAACCTCTTCCATTGCTTTCATTATATTTTCGATTGTCATGGATAAATCTTTTGATGTCTGGTTAAACTCATTCATGATTGAATTCATGTAATCGCCATCTTTTCCATATGCATCTCCTGTATTCACCATTTTTTGATAATCCTGCGAAACTGTAGTATCAAAAAATTCCATAATGGTACGAGAGCTATCGGTTAACTCTGTTACAGAGTCTACAACTTCTCCCGTTACTTTTTGAATCTCAACAACTGTCTTTTGAGAACTTTCTGCCAGATTTCTGATTTCATCTGCAACAACTGCAAATCCCTTTCCTGCTTCTCCTGCTCTAGCCGCTTCAATAGCAGCATTTAAAGCTAATAAATTGGTTTGCGCTGCTATGGAAAGAATTGTATCCGAAAGTACATCAATTTGAGCAATTGTTTTTGATTTTTCTAATGCTTCTTCTAAATTCTTTTTCGTATTTCTATACACATCTTCAGATTTCTGTTGTGATTTAACTGCATCCACTTTTAAATCATTTGCACGTGTCTTTATTTCCTGAACGGAACTAAAACTATTTTCTGCTTTTTCTGTCATTGTAAATGTTGCATCTTCAATTTCTTTTGCAGAAGAATTCACTTCCTCTGCTGCTGCTGCTGTTTCTTCCATACCTGCAGATAACTGCTGTACCGTTGCTGACGATTCTTCTACGTTCTCACTTAAATCGCTCATATTGTCCATTACGCGCGAAATTGAGCTTTCTACGCCATTTGCTGCCTGATTTACCTCTTTTATAATTTCGCGTACATTCGCAATAAAAAGATTAATTGCATTGGCCAGATTTCCAACTTCATCTTTTGATTTCACATCAACCGTCTGTGTTAAATCTCCACCTTTTTCAACTAAATCATTTAACCGATTCTGCAATTTTTTTAATGGTCTTCCAATACTTCCAATAATCAATACTTCCATCAGTGTACCAAGAAACACGGATAAAATAACAAATGCAATAATGATTATTCGAACATTTTGATACATTGTATTTCCAATATTGCTTTGATTCTTTGCCTGTTTCATAGAATTTTCAACCATATTTGCAACATTGCTTGATAAATCATTAAATGTTTTTTTGCTATCACCCGACATATAGGATAACGCTTCTGTTGTATTTTTGGCACGACTTGCTGTAATTAATTTGTCGTGAGATTCCAAATATGCAGTCCAATCCTGTTTTACTTTTGCTATATAATCGTCTTTGTAATTTTTTTCGTATTGAGATATATTCGTATCTATCTGCTTTTTTAAATCATCCATGCTCGCTTCTGCTGTATCCAGATCTGATGAACTCGTTAATACCATGTGTTTATACTCAAAAGAACGGAATCTGGCTACCTCATAGTTAATATCCTCTGCCTGTTTCAACATCGGTATATACTTGTGATCCATTATCGTGGATTGTTTGTTTACTACGCCTAACGAATATACGGAAGTCACGCCAATACAAAACATCATAAATAAAATAATAGTAAAAGATATAATCAGTTTTTTTCTAATTGTCATTTCAAATACTCCTTTTTCTTTTTCCTCAGTTAATTTGCCTTATTCTGTAACGAATCAATTTTGCAAATCTGCAACAATTGTGTCATTCAAATTAGATAATATAGGACTATATTATCATTTATTTTTCTAGTTTTCAATATATATTATGAATATAATATAGTTTTCAATAAATTGCTATTATATTGCTTTTTATTATATTTATTAATTCTCATATCACTTATTTTTAAATATATGTATCTTCCCGGCTAAACTAATTGCCATTATGCAATTCATAATCTACAAATGGTTGTTACAATATTCATACTTTTTCAAATTACAATTAGAATTTCCACACAGTTCAAAAACCTACGGTTCAATTAATAGTTCATCATGTATAAATCCTGCTTTTTTGGAAATCACATTCCAGTCCTTATCTTTGCATAAATCGATACATGCATTTACTACTGCCTTTGAATAATATTTTCCCGCATATTTTTTTAACTCTCCTAAAGAATACTTTAATCCCAGAGAAGCTCTATAAGGTCTGTTGGCAACCATAGCCTCTAGTACATCTGCCACGCTCAAAATCTGGGCTTCCAGATAAATTTCATTTTCTGTTAATCCTTTCGGGTAGCCACTCCCATCTAATTTTTCATGATGCTGTAAAACAATTTCTGCAACTGGCCATGGAAATTCAATATTTCTTAATATTTCATAAGAATGCATTACATGACTCTTTAGTATTTCATATTCAATACCTGTTAATTTATCAGGCTTTGTTAATAATTCCATGGGAATTGCAATTTTCCCAATATCATGTAATAATCCACAAATATAGATACCCTCTTTCCGTTCTTCCGAAAGATTTAATTTCTCTGCAATTTTAACAGAAAGTAATCCAACCACTATCTGATGCCTGTATGTATACAAATCTCTTTTTTTTAACATTGCTTCCAGTGCATAAACGGTCTCCATCACATCTTTATTATAATGCATTGCACTTACTTGCGTATGTTCGTGGATTTCAAATAGTATTAATGATATTTTATTCGTATTAAATTTTATTACTAATACATTTATTTTTTTATTTGTATTTGTACATGTTACTTCTATTATCTCTTTCTTATTTTCATAACTTTCAATATGCTTTTTAATGTTTTTACAATCTGCTTCTAAAAAAAATTTTTCAAAGTATTTTACATTTTTTCCATACAAAGATATATCTTTTAGCCCAATCATTTTAAGAAAAGTATAGTTTACGTTTTCAATAAAATATTCTTGCTCCCCCTTTTCAAATCCTGCTCTAGCATTTAAAATAACAAAACCATTATTTTTATTGCAGATTGCCTCTAAGTAATGTTGCGTTATAGTATCTTGGTTGTCTGATATGATATCCTGCAATTTTTTGCCCCCCCATTTGAAGAAATTACGTGTGTCCAAAGTCAAATTTAAGACTAGTTTATAAAACTAAGCTTTGTACGCTTCTGAAATGCTAAATTAATTGCAAAAGCATATTTTTCTGTTGTTGCAACTTGCTCAATGAGCAAATTATAGCACTAGACATCACTTATAATCAAGTGTGCAAAATCTAAAATATAAGGAATAAGGTGATACTTCTTATGAAAAATCTCATTGGCGAAAAGGTGCGTGAAGCACGCATGAAAAACAACCCAAAAATCACTCAGATCGATTTGATTGCAAGGCTTGCTGTCCGAGGTGTTTATCTGGATAGTACCTCAATCTCGAAAATTGAGGCCTTTCGAAGACCAGTAACAGACATTGAGTTGGTTGCAATTGCAGATGCTCTAAATGTAAGCATTTTATGGCTTCTCGGAAAAAAAAGTTAAAAAAAAAGAGTCAGGTAACGTATCTGACTCTTTCTCAATGTATTTTACACTTTATAGGAAAAAATATTTTTTCAAAGTATATTTTATTTCAATTACGAAAATTTCCACTAGATGGATTCAGCTGTTATTCCTTCTCCTCGTATGAGTGTTCTAAGACGAATGCTCACTTCGAAATATTATGCAACATGAAATAACAACACGCAATAAAAAAACCCTCGGCGTCCCAAGGATTCTTTAGTAGCGAGAGGGGGATTCGAACCCTCGACACCACGGGTATGAACCGTGTGCTCTAGCCAACTGAGCTATCTCGCCAAACTATATTAAATTAAATTCAGATTCTTCTGAAATGGGACCTATAGGGCTCGAACCTATGACCCTCTGCTTGTAAGGCAGATGCTCTCCCAGCTGAGCTAAGATCCCGCTTTTGTTTTGATTCTTGCTGTCATCTCATCGCTGACCGACTTCGTTAGTATACTATCATCTCAAATAAAAGTCAACATTATTTTTAAACTTTTTCACTTTTTTTTCATGCTTTTTTATATCTTCCTTTCTACGCTATTTTATGCGTTTTTCTACTGCTCTTACTTTTTTTTATCAAAAGAGCAAATGTAAAGAAAACATTCTTTTTTTGCTCTTTTATAATATGAATTTTATTTTTTTGAATAAACCTCTTCTTTTGAATGTCACGTTCACGCTTTATGTATTTATTTTTTGCTTCATTTTCATATATTTGGTATGTTCCATTTTTATTTTTTTAATATAACAGTTTTATTTTTTACTTTCTAGTAAAGATGCCACTAGTTTTACACACTCTGCGGCATCTTTTGAATATCCATCTGCATGAATTTCATCGGCAAAACTTGGTGTAATTGCTGCTCCACCAATTATAATTTTCCCTGTATATCCTTTTCCTTTTGCTAATTCAACTACATCCTTCATGCGCATCATGGTAGTTGTCATAAGCGCAGATAAACCAATAATACTTGCTTTACTACTTATCGCCTTATTTACAATTGTAGTTGCTGCCACATCTTTACCCAGATCAATTACATGATATCCGTAATTTTTAAGCATAAGTACAACTAGATTTTTTCCAATATCATGAATGTCACCTTCTACTGTAGCCACGATAATGGTCGCTGATTTTTCATTATCTGGTGAAATAGCAAGCAATGGTTCCAAATATTCCATTGCCACCTTCATTGTATTCGCACTTGCAATTAATTGTGGCAGGAAATATATTTGCTGGTCAAATAGTTCTCCTACTTTATTAATCGCTGGTATCAAATCCTCCTTAACAATCAAATCCGGAGTTTTTCCAGCTTCCATAGATATTTTTACACTGGATATGATTTGTGCTTTATTTCCCTCTACAACAGATTCAAATACTTCATTTTCTTTCACTTTCATTGAAAATTGCTTTGACTGATTAGCATGAATTTCCTGATTGAAAGTTTTTGATTTTCTTGCATTCATTCTGTTGATATATGAAATATCACTTCCTGACTTATTTAAAAGCATGTCACTTGCAACTGCTGCATTTACGAGCAATTCCTGGGACGGATTCGCAATTGCCATTGTTAGTCCATTTGCAATTGCCATTGTTAAAAATGCAGTATTTACATTCATTCGTTCTGGCAATCCAAACGAAATATTCGATAATCCACAGATTGTAGCTACATTTAGCTCATTTTTGCAATATGAAATTGTTTCAAAACACTCCAGCGCCGCCTTTGGATTTGCTCCAACTGTTGCAACCAGACCATCTACTATTATATCTTCCTTCTCTATACCAGCCTTACCTGCTTCCTGTATAACTTTACGGATAATTTCATTTTTTTCTTCTTTCGTATTTGGAATTCCTTCATCGGATAGTGGTAATAGGATAAACATCGCACCGTACTTCTTTGCAATCGGTAGTAAGCGCATTATTTTTTCTTTTTCTAATGAAATAGAATTAATTAAGGCTCTCCCTGGATATATACGAAGTGCCTGCTCGATAATATCTATATGGCTGGAGTCAATGCACAGGGGACTATCTACTGTCCCTGTAATTTCATAAATAGAATCCAGCATCATTTGCTTTTCATCAATTCCGTTCATTCCCATATTTACATCCAGCAAAACTGCTCCGTCTAATTCCTGCTGACGTGCCATTTCTCTTACCATACTTAAATTTCCGCTTCGAAGTTCTTCTTGTAACTTCTTTTTTCCAGTTGGATTAATTCTTTCTCCTACGATTCCAAATGCTCCATCTAAATCTATAAATATCGTTTTTCTTTCTGAAGAAAGCATGCGAGATTTTTGTTTTCTTACTTTATGTGGTTTTAATTCGCATATATTTTTTTTAAGTGCTCTTATATGTTCTGGTGTCGTACCACAGCATCCACCAATTATTGCAGCTCCTGCTTCTACGAGCCTTTTCCCATGATCAGCAAATTCTTCAGGTGTCATTTTATATATCGTATTCTCATCTACTAATTCTGGTAAACCCGCATTTGGTTTTGCCAAAACAGGTATATTTGCATATGTAAACATCTGTTTTAATGGCATGATCATTTCTTCTGGACCTGTGGAGCAATTTAATCCAACTGCATCTGCACCTAAACTTTGCAGTACATTTACTGCTGAGATTGGATCAGTTCCATATAATGTTCTTCCATCTTCTTGAAATGTCATGCTGATCATGACCGGTAAATCACATATTTCTTTTACTGCAAGGAGTGCTGCTCTTGTTTCCTGAAGGCTCATCATTGTTTCAATTACAAACAAATCTACCCCTGCCTGCACTAATACAGTCGCCTGTTCTTTGTATACGTCCACAAGTTCTTCAAAATAAACATCTCCAAGCGGATAGAGTTGCTGCCCTGTCATAGTCAGATCCCCCGCTACATACGCTTTATGATTTGCAGCTTCTTTTGACAAAGCTACCAACTTTTCATTCATGCTGACCAGATTGTTTTCCAGACCATATTCTGCTAATTTAACTCTGTTTGCCGTAAATGTAGGCGCATAAAGGATGTCCGTACCTGCTTCTACATATTCTTTTTGCAGATTCAATAAAATCTGTGGATTCTCTAAAATCCATGCTTCTGGGCATTCACCTGTTGGCATTCCTGCTTTTTGCAGGTTTGTTCCTGTTGCCCCATCCAAAATCACGATTTTATTTTTACAAAGATTTTGAAATTCTGTTTTTGTCATCTTATACCCCTCACTATTTATCTAATTCCTAGGCATTTGCAAAAATACGTAAAATGAGTTTCGCAATTGTCTAATCTAATTCCTTCATTTTCTTCACGATTTTACTGATAAGTCCTGCTCGATTAAATGGTGTTATCAAATAATATCCATCCGCTATATCTTTCAATGCTTCCGCTGTTTCCATGGATAATTCAATCGCAACATCTTCCGCTTCGTCTCTGCTCATGTCCTTACCATAGCGGTCTACGATTTCTTCTGAAATATAAATACCGGGCATTTCATTGCATACAAATAATGCATTTTTATAATTGACCAATGGCATAATGCCACAAATGATTTTCGTGTCAATTTTCTCTTTGATGTATCGAATTCTGTCTACATCTTCCTTCGTATAGACTGGCTGGGTAAGAAAAAATGTACAGCCACTTTCTATTTTCAATTTCATTCTATCTATAATCGCATCCGGATTTGCGCCATGATAATTAAGTGCACCACTAAAGCAAACAGGATCGTTTACAAATAAATCTTCGTTCATCTCTGTTACATATTTCATTAAGCTTATGGAATTAAAATCAAAAACAGGCGAAATTTTTCCATGAAACTCCTTTGATACAGGATCACCCGTCACAAATAAATATTGCCTGATTCCATTCATGTAGTTTCCAAGCATTAATGAACGTATTGCAAGAACATTTTTATCTCGACAACATATATGCGGCATAACAGGAATATCCACTTCCTGCTGGATTTTTGCAGCCAGAAGCCCTGCATCCATTCTCGCTCTTGCCATTGGAGAATCTGAAAGCGTGATCAAATCTACCCCTGATTTTTTTAAAATATCTGCTCCTGCAATTACCTTTGAGCAGTTTGTATCAAACGGAGGATCTAATTCTACGATGTATACTTTTTTTTCAATCTGGAATTTTGTTTCTAACGGATGCTTTGCTTTTTCTATCCTTTTTTCTTCAAAAACACCAATATTTTTTTTAACTTTATTTACATTTTTTAATGTTTGAGTTATTTGATAAATATACGACGGATTCGTTCCACAGCACCCACCTATTATGTCTATTCCAAGTTCTGCTATCTTTTTCATCATATCTACGAAGTACTGATTATTACTTTTGAAAAGAATTTTTCCCCTTAAAGCGACTGGATATCCTGCATTTGGAAGTGCTGTAACAAATTTTTCATTTGGAAATTTTATATCTTTTAGCAAATGGTATAAATGTGCTGCCTCAACTCCGCAATTAAATCCATAAGCATCTATATTTGGATTATGTGCTGCCTGATCAACCATTCTCTCCATACGGATTCCAGATTTTGTATAACCACTCTTATCAAATGAGAACTGTGTTATTATAAAAACGTCTTTCTTTTGCTTTAAGTAATGTATCGTTTCCTCTATATAATTTAGATCCGACAAAGTTTCAAAAACAAATATTGTTGCTCCACATTCTAAAAATATATCACATATAAATTTATACTCTGCCACAATATCTTTTGATTCTTCATAAAATGCGTCATAAATAGGTCCTATATCTGCAGCAATAAATACTTTCTGGTTACTCTCCTTCACAGCATTTTTCGCTATTTGGTATGCCGATTGAATCTGAGCTTTTAATTCTTCTTCATTCTCAAAAAACATCGAGTTACAGGCAAATGTATTTGTTCTGATTAATCTTGCTCCATTATCTATATATTCCAGATGAATTTTTTTAATCATATCTGCATTATCTATATTCCACTTTTCAACAATGCCATTTTCTAAAGGATACTTTTCCTGAAAGTATGTACCCATAGCTCCATCCGTAATCAGTCTGTTTTCTTTTAAATATTCCTTTAACTCCATAGTCAATCCTCATTTCCCATATTGCAATGCTATAATTATTATATTAAAATAATGCATCTATGTAAACATACTTTTTTACATTAACGTAAAGAAGTTCGCCATTTCCAAAAAAAGACCTAAAGAATAATTTTACTTAATTCAAAATTTTTTCTTTAAGCCTCTTTTTCATCTATGAATTTTTAATCTCAAATGTTACTGCCAGATTGTATGTATTTCCGCCTGGTGTCATAAACGATTTTGTCAATCTATATGCTCCTGCATCTAAAATTCCATATGATTTTGTCCAATCAATTTTTATAAAAGCTTCTCCATCTGATTTTGCCGAAACATCTGTTGTCGTACTTTGAAGCTTTGATCCAGACAGCGACTGGTATGGAACCTTATACCACTTATTACCTACCTGCCTCTCAATATCATATTGATCGTTTAAAGATATTGCTTTTGAAGAATCATTATTAATAGATAAAGTCAAACCACTTGCAGATAATGAAGCATCCTTGATATACATGCTAACACCTTTAAAATCATTTACAACTGAATTTTTCTTTTCTATATAACTAGCCAGTACAATTAATCCCAATACAACAACTGCTAAAATAATCACAATCACATATATTCTTTTCTTCTTCATAAAATTCCTTTCTGTACAAAATTATACTCATTATTTTTGGAAATCTTACACTATAACACTATCTGAATTTGATTGAAATTTCAATATTTATATTGCATTTTTTATAAAAAATTCATTCTATCCGGAAAAAAATATGAATTATGTATAGAAAAAGACTTCTAAAATCCTGAAGTCTTTTTTATAATTTCATTAATTTAATTACTATTTAAAGTAAGCGATACCAGATTCAAATATTTTTAAATCCTGCTCTCCAAAAATATTTAATGCTACACCTGTACCTTTTCTTTCTACATGAGCCATTTTGCCCAAAATACGTCCATCTGGACTTGTTATACCTTCGATTGCCATATAAGAACCATTTACATTCCACTCTTCATCCATAGAAGCATTCCCATCTATATCAACATACTGCGTTGCAACCTGTCCGTTTTTCCATAGATGCTCCAGACATTCGTCCGATGCAACAAATCTTCCTTCTCCATGTGATGCCGGGTTACAGTATACGTTGCCAAGTGGCGCATTTATAAGCCATGGTGACTTATTGGAAACGATCTTGGTATAAACCATTTTTGAAACATGTCGTCCAATTGTATTATAGGTTAATGTAGGTGAATCACTTGTTTGATTTTTAATTTCCCCATATGGAACCAGTCCAAGCTTTATCAAAGCCTGAAATCCGTTACAAATACCAAGCATTAAGCCGTCACGTTTCTCTAAAAGTTCATGAATAGATTCTTTTATTTTTTCATTACGAAAAGCTGTTGCAAAAAACTTAGCCGAACCTTCTGGTTCATCTCCCGCTGAAAATCCTCCTGGGAACATAACAATCTGGGAATTTTTTATGGCTGTAACAAATTCATTTACTGAATCTACAATATCTTTCTCCTGTAAATTTTTAAATACCTTAACCTGAACCTGTGCACCTGCATTTTCAAATGCTCTTGTGCTATCATATTCACAATTCGTTCCTGGGAACACTGGAATAAAAACATTTGGCTTTGCAATTTTGTTTTTGCAAATGTATATTTCTTTTTTCTGATACAAAGAAGTGTCAATTGCTTCTTTTTCCTGAGATGCTTTTGTTGGAAATACTGTTTCAAGTGTGCTTCCCCATACTTTTATCGCTTCGTTCAGACTTATTTCAACTTCTCCATAATGAAATGCAGATTCTGATGTGACTTTTGCAATCACTTCTATATTTTGCTCTTTTGCTTGTGCAAATATTTCTTCAAATCTTGATTGGTTTTCTGGCGTAACTTCTACAAGTATCGAACCAAAACCTGGCGCAAATAATTTTTCTTTTGAAATTTTTGTAGAATCTATTTCGACTCCAAGCTTATTTCCAAATGCCATTTTGGACAAAGCAATTGCAGTTCCTTTTCCATCAAGTGCATATGCGGATGCTACCAGTTTCTTCTTTACTGTTTGATAAAGTGTACTATATAAAACTTTTACTTTTTCAAATTCAGGAAGATCAAATTCATCTTTTTGTATTTCTAAAGAATAAATAAGGTTTCCTGCTGTCTTCAACTCTGGTGTGATTATTTCTTTTTGATCTCCTATATTAACTGCAAATGATACTAATGTTGGCGGAACATCAATTTCATTAAATGTTCCAGACATAGAATCTTTTCCACCTATAGAAGGCAGACCAAATGCCATCTGAGCCTTATATGCCCCAAGCAGAGCAACAAACGGCTGACTCCATCTTTTGGGATTTTCATTCATCCTGCGGAAATATTCCTGAAATGTAAATCTGATTTTCGTATAGTCTCCGCCAGAAGCAACAATTTTAGACATGGATTCCAAAATTGCATAAACCGCTCCATGGTATGGACTCCAACTGGATAAATATGGGTCAAATCCATATGCCATCATTGTAACTGTATCTGTAGTTCCTTTCATCAACGGAAGCTTTGCAATCATACTTTGCGTTTCAGTCAGCTGGTATTTACCACCATAAGGCATAAGTACACTTCCAGCCCCAATGGAACTGTCAAACATTTCTACCAATCCTTTTTGCGAACAGCCGTTTAAATCTGCTAAATCTGATAACCACTTTTCTTTTACATCCAATACTTTTTCTTCTTTGAAATAACTTTCTTCCTGTTTTGGTACTTCCACTTCCACATCACATTCCTGATGTGCCCCATTTGTATTTAAAAAAGCTCTGGATATATTTACAATTTCTTTTCCTCTCCAATTTAAAACCAAACGAGGTTCTTTCGTTACTATAGCAACTTTCGTTGCTTCTAAATTTTCTTCTTTGGTATATGCTAAAAAAGTATCCACATTCTCTGGTGCAATGACAACTGCCATTCTCTCCTGGGATTCTGAAATTGCAATTTCTGTTCCATCCAGTCCTGCATATTTTTTTGGTACATTGTCTAACTCTATTCGTAAACCATCTGCTAATTCACCAATTGCAACCGATACACCGCCTGCCCCAAAATCATTACATTTTTTTATGAGTGCGCTCACTTCTTCTCTTTTAAACAAACGCTGTAATTTTCTTTCTGTAGGTGCGTTTCCTTTTTGCACTTCTGCCCCGCACGTATCAATAGAACTTGTTGTATGTGCTTTTGATGAACCTGTTGCTCCTCCACAGCCATCTCTTCCTGTCTGGCCACCTAATAAAACGATTATATCTCCTGGATCTGAATTTAAACGTTTTACGGCATGACGAGGTGCAGCCCCCATGACTGCTCCAATTTCCATTCTTTTTGCAACATAGTTTGGATGGTAAATCTCTTTCACATACCCCGTTGCAAGACCAATCTGATTTCCATAAGAACTATATCCATGTGCTGCTGAACGAACAATTTTCTTTTGTGGTAATTTTCCAGCTAATGTTTCTTTTACTGAAACGGTAGGATTTGCAGCTCCTGTAATACGCATTGCCTGATATACATAAGTACGACCTGACAATGGGTCTCTGATTGCCCCACCCAGGCAAGTTGCTGCTCCACCAAATGGTTCGATTTCTGTAGGGTGATTATGTGTTTCATTTTTAAAATTAATCAGCCACTCTTCTGTTTTTCCATCTACTTCCACTGGTACAACAATGGAACAGGCATTGATTTCATCTGTTTCTTCCTGATCTTGTAATTTACCCTGTTTTTTAAGGATTTTCATTGCAACTAATGCCAGATCCATCAAACAAACAAATTTATCATCTCTGTTTTTATACAACATATCCCTTGTATTTAAATAATCTTTATATGTACTTTCAAATATGTTTTTGTAATATCCATCTTCAATAATAACATTTTTCAATTCTGTAGAAAATGTAGTATGTCTGCAATGATCTGACCAGTATGTGTCTAATACTCTTATTTCAGTGATAGAGGGATTTCTTTTTTCTTCTCCTTTAAAATAATTCTGTATATGCAAAAAATCCTGAAATGTCATTGCCAGACTTAAAGATAAATACAGTTTTTTCAAATTTTCTTCTTTTAAATCTATAAATTCACTAAAAATTTCAACATCTTCTGGTTCTGCAAATTTTGTAACAAGTGTCGAAGGTTTTTCATTCAGACTTTCTCTTGAATCCACTGGATTAATACAATGCTCTTTTATTAAAGCTAATTGTTCCTCTGATATATCTCCATATAAAACATAGGTAGTTGCAGTTTTTATAACAGCGGTCTCTTTTTCATTGAGAAGGCGTATACACTGACTGGCAGAATCTGCTCTTTGATCAAACTGACCTGGCAAAAATTCTACACTGAATGTTTTTCCACCAATAGCATCAAATTTTTCTTCATAAAGCTCATCCACCGGCGGCTCTGAAAAAACTGTATTCAATGCTTTTTTATATGTTTCTTCTGAAATATTTTCTATATCATACCGGATTAATACTCTTACATTTGTTATAGAAGATATTCCAAGATAACTTTTTATTTCAGCCTTTAATTCTTCAGCTATAACGGCAAAGGCTTTTTTCTTTTCAGCGTATACTCTTTTTACGTTACTCATTGCGTTCCTCCATAAGTTTTATAAAAATTTCATTTTTTTCTTTTGTAGTATATCATAGTGCGTTGAATAAGTGTAATTAATATATCTAATTCTTTTTATAAGCTTTTCTAATTGTTTTTATTGACATGTTTCTAATTCGATTTTATAATAGAAACATCTATTATAAAAAGGAGTCTTCTATGGATATTAACTATGAATTATATAAAGTCTTTTATTATGTTGCAACTTCATTAAGCTTTTCAGAAGCCAGTAAACACCTTTTCATTTCACAATCAGCTGTCAGTCAGTCAATCAAAACTTTAGAAAGAAAATTAGATCAACCACTTTTTATTCGAAGTACAAAAAAAGTTCAGCTCACCCCTGCTGGCAAGATTTTATTAAAACACATTGAACCGGCAATGAATCTGATTCACCGCGGCGAAAATCAATTGCTGGATACAAATACTCTTGGACTCGGACAGCTTCATATCGGTGCCAGTGACACAATCTGCCGCTACTTCCTTGTCCCTTATCTGAAACAATTTCATAAAAAATTCCCGCATGTTCCAATTAAAGTTACAAATGCAACTTCGTTAAGTTGTGTCGATTTACTCGAGCAAGGGAAAGTAGATATTATTGTAACAAATTTTCCGAATTCCCGCTTAACAAATTCTTATATGCAAAAAACCGTTGGAAACTTCAGTGATGTTTTTATAGCAAATCCAGCATATTTTAATTTGAAACAACAAGAAATCAGCTTTCATGAATTAAAACAATATCCAATCCTTATGCTTGATCGAAAAAGCACTACCAGTGAATTTTTACATAATCTGTTTTTACAACATCAATTAGAATTAATTCCAGAAGTAGAGCTTAGTAGTAACGATCTTCTAATTGATTTAGCTCGTATTGGCTTAGGCATTGCCTTTATTCCTGATTATTGTCTCGTTCGGGAATCAAAAGACCTTTTTGTTTTAAAAATAAAAGAAAAAATGCCACAGAGACACCTAATAGCATGCATTAACCCTAGTTTACCAGTATCAGCTTCAACGGAAGAATTTTTAAAGTTATTGCCTGCTCTATAAATTTCATAAAAGAACAGTATATAGAAACGCTCATTTTTTAATGGCACTATATACTGTTTTTATTGTTTTTATCGAACTTTCGTGCTTTTCAAGTAATCTCTTTCACTTATTAGTTTCATTGTCCTTATGAAGCTCTCCTGATTCTATATTCTGAAACCAAAAATGATTCATTTCACTTTGTATAGAATCAAGATTACATTGCTTATAATCTTCCCATTCTCTTGGAAATAAATGTAAATTATCCCTCTCTAAAAATCTTTCATCTAATAAAAGAATGATACCAATATCTTCTTTTGTTCTGATAACTCTTCCTGCTGCCTGCTGAACCTTATTCATCCCTGGAAAACGATATGCATAATCAAAGCCATTTTCCATTCTCTCATCATAAAAGTTTTTTATGATTTCTCTTTCATTAGAAATTTGCGGTAATCCTGTTCCCACAATAAAAGCTCCTATTAACTGTTCTTTTGTCAAATCTATTCCTTCTCCAAAAATTCCACCCATAACGCAAAATGCTAACAATGAATTTTCCCTTTGTATCTGAAACTCTTCTAAAAACTCTTCTCGTTTTCTCTCATTCATTTTACTTAATTGGATTATACAATCTGTCTGATTAGATTTCATAGCTTCAAAAATTTCATAAATCTGTTGCATTAATTTATAAGATGGAAAAAAAACGATATAATTTCCTTTTTTCCCATTAATCACCTTTTTCAGATATAAAGCTATTTTTTCAAATTCCTTTGCATTTCTTCTTGTATATTTGCTGCTCACATCATTTGCCAATAGAAGCAAACGCTGTTTTTTTGAAAAGATCGTATCTGCATAAACTGCATAATTTTCTGGATTCGTACTTAATAGTTTCTTATAATATTGAATTGGTAGTAAGGTAGCTGAAAAAAATATTGTACTATTTCCCTTTTTCATGCATTTTTCTAAATTTCTTGAAGGATCAACACATAACAATTTTATGAAAAACTCACCTTGCTCATTAAAATCGCAATATATGATATAATTTTCATCCAAAAGTTCATATACATTTAAAAAGTTACGCATCCGAAAATAAAAATCCAAACACTCCTCTTTCCCTTTAAATTCACGAACATTCTGGAACAATTTATCCATCTCTGCTCCTACTCTCATCAATGAAAAGAGTAACAAATCTACTTCCTCTAAAATAAGATATCCTTCACATTCTCTTTTATATTCCAAAAATATCTTATTGCATTTTTCCAACTCTTTTTCCAATTTCTTACTATATGTTTTCACTATTTTTTTTATAGCCAAAAACTCTTCTTTGAATAAATCTGCACTATACATAGATCTTCCTCGTTCTACCAGATTGTGTGCTTCATCTACTAAAAAGATATATTCACCCTTTATTCCTTCTGAAAAAAAGCGCTTTAAATAAACATTTGGATCAAATACATAATTATAATCACAAACAATATTATCAGACCAGGTAGCCGTATCTAAACAGAGTTCAAACGGACATACCATGAATTTTTCTGCCTGAAGTAAAAGTGTTTCTCTGGAATAAGTATTTCCATTGTTCAACAAGTCATATACTGCATCGTTAATTCTATCAAAATGCCCTTTCGCATAGGCGCATGCGACTGGATTACAATCTGGTGTTTCGCATTTGCATAATTTTTCTTTTGCTGTAATTGCAACGGTCTTGGCCATATAGCCTTTTTGGATAAGTAATTCAAATCCTTCTAGTGCAACTGTTCCAGTAATTGTTTTCGCTGTTAAATAAAAAATTTTATCTGCAAGATTTTCACCAACTGCTTTTACTGCTGGGTATATCGCTGCCAATGTTTTTCCTGATCCTGTTGGCGCCTGAATAAAAAGATTTCTCTTTCTCAAAATAGTTTTGTATACATCGGAGACTAATTTTTTCTGTCCTTTTCGATATTCATATGGAAATGCCAATTGCTTTATGGAGGCCTGCCTCTTTTTCTTCCATTCAAATGAAAAGTCTGCCCACTTCTTATATTCTTTGATTAGCTGATAGAACCATTCGCTTAATTTTTCAAATGAAACTTCTTCATGAAAACGTTTGATTTCTTCTGTATCAAGATTGCAATACGTCATTTGGATACCAATTTTCTCCAGATGATTCTGCTCTGAAAAAATATAGGCATAACACATTGCCTGTGCTTTATGAATAGCTAATGGCTCCTTTAAAAATTGAAAATCCATATACATTCCTTTGATTTCATCAATGATAACTTTTGGTATTTCATTTTCCAATTTATTGTCATGCATGGCTTTGTCTTCGTTATAAATAATTCCATCTGCTCTACCCTCAATAATCATTTCATATTTTTCCTGCTGAATTGAAAATTTTAGTGGAACTTCTGCATGATATTCCATGCCCATTTTTTTTTGGATTTTCCGATGCATCTTACTTCCTTCCTGCATCGCATTTTGATCTATTCTCCCCGAAGTGCGATTATCTATATCACCAGATCTTAGTATAAATTCTACTAAGTTTCGTACTGAAATTTTTATTTGAGGCATTGCTTCATCTATCTTTGCTTCATCCGTATTACTGACTTCTTTTTTCATTCTGTAATATAGTAACCCTATCCCTTCATTTTTTCTTTTTTCCTACTTTTCTTATTTTTCTTATTTTTCTTATTTTTCTTATTTCTACTTATTCTTTATATTTATGTTTGACAAGACAAACACTAAATTTTCTATTATACATTTTAACATTCTTGTACATATAAAAAAACCTATAAAACCAATTTATAAACTACTTCCTGCCAAGTAGAGATATCACTTCTTTTTACATTATAAAAAAAGAAAACTCAATTGGTTTTCTTTTTCATAAATATAAATTTACTATGCTTTTTACTAAAGGAAAATGAAAAACTGGTTCGCTCACTTTACTTTGAGCCATTATCCTGTCAAAATTATGCTACTTCTAGCTCTCTAATTACTTTTTCAAATGCAATATTTTTATCTGAATATGTTACTGTTAAAACCTTGGACAATCCAAATCCAATTACTCCCAGTATTGATTTTGCATCTATGAAAATATGATTGTGTGATATGTCAATTTCAAAATCACATTTCTCAGCTTCTTTTACAAACTTACGAACTTCATAATTATTATGAAATAAAATTTTTCTCTTAAACATTCTTGCTTATCTCCAACTTTATTATATTTTACTTTGGTATTATTGCATTACTTTTTTATTATGTCAAATTTTATCTGCTTTTTTTATTTTCATCATCTTCAACTAAAAAGAAGCTGAATCTAGAATAAATATACTATCAACAGCTTCTGAAAATGGGGAAGAAATAATAATATTTTATCACCTCTCAGTGATAATTATAGATTACACCTATTTTGTGAAAATTGATTGTAATTTTTCTGAATCTCAAGTGAATTATTTCTTAATATTTTGTGAGATTCTTCTCTTCTAAAGACTGTATGTATGAAACTAATTTTTCTTCCGCCTGCTGATGGCATAAAAATCCTGGATGTTCTCTTGATCCTAACATTTCTGGCGATGCTTGCTGCAATTCAATGTAAAAGATATTTTTATCCTTTTCTTCTGTTTTAAATTTTCTTACAGTTGTTTGAATCACTTCTGATAATTCACTTCCAAGCATTCCATAAGCCCATATGATTTTTGCTTTTGAATTAAAACTCCGAACCTCTTTTATGAATGAGTATATTGATTTTTTTAAACGATCTAATGATTTTTCTTCTAATTCACCATTTTCATCTTTCTTTTGGTCAAAAAGTATTCCATTTTCATCATAATACACTGATGGCTGTGAAAAGGCACTATAATCATTTGTTCCCAAATTAATAATTATATAATCTGCTATCCAGCTATTAAAATCATAATTGTCATATGCACCATCGCGTTCATTTTCTGCTCCATTCGCATATCCACATACCATTTTATAATATGACGGTAAATTACACTTTGGATTTCCATCCCAACTAGATAAAACTCCCCATCCACTCTGTGAAATAATTCTGTAATCTGCTCTCAAATCTTTTGCTATCATAGTTGCATAGTTATCTACGCCACTAAATACCATTGGAACCCATTCCATCTCATTTTTCGCACCGGAAGCACCTTCTCCTGAAGTAATGCTATCTCCAATAAACTCAATTTTCATTTTTTTTTCTTCAACAGGATATAATTCCCCATCAATTTTTATTTTGCTTATTCTTAAGAAACATTTTTCATCTCCATTCATTGCTTGTGTATCTTTTACAATGCGAATTGTTCTACTTATATTATCATCTAAATTGATAATGGCAGGAATCCAATGTTTCCCTTTTAAAATCATTTGTCTGCTTACTTTCGCCTCATCAATCAGGATACTTACCCATGGCTCATATTTTTCATAATCTGATTCAAATTCAATCCATAATTCTTTTGCTTTAACTTGCAGTTCAATTCCACTAGCAGTTCCAAACATGGGATATGGATATTTTTTAGTACCTATTCGTCCATAATAATGAATATTTTTAATATCTTTTAACTCTATCTCTCTCAAAACGATTCCTTCTCTCCAGATTATTATAATATAAAGTTATAAATCTCTTTTTATATTACATGAAAATAATTTTCTATTCTAGATAACAAAATTGATTTATTTATTTCATATTTGTATGTCGGAATGTTACATTATATAAATGAACAAAAAAAAACCTGCTACTAAATAGCAAGCATAAACAGGGGAAGAGGGATTCGAACCCCCGTGAACGGTTTTGGAGACCGTAATACTGCCGCTGTATGATTCCCCTATAAAAAATCAAAACACTTAAACAAAAATCAAGAGACAAATTTTCAACTGAAACCATGCCTCTATCTTTTTTATGTACATTCAAAATTCCACACAGAAGTTTTTCCGTTCCTTATTCTTTTGGTCAAGCCCTCGACCTATTAGTAACAGTCAGCTGCATACATTACTGTACTTCCACCTCTGCCCTATCTACCTGATAC
>Ga0302165_10000099_pt1 | contig 40415 bp, 28 predicted proteins | sample I_Fen_E3_2_FD_193499 | JGI IMG/M metagenome (GOLD analysis project Ga0302165, IMG submission 193499) | Peat permafrost microbial communities from Stordalen Mire near Abisko, Sweden - I_Fen_E3_2 | ecosystem: Environmental > Terrestrial > Soil > Wetlands > Permafrost | place: Sweden: Abisko...
TCCGATCGCATTTACAATTGAAAATCTAAGGGCTGTCCAGGGAGTTACACCGCTAATAGCACAAAATGCGATCGGAAATGAAGTAAGTAATCAAACACAAAATGCAGTAGAAAACCAATTGCAAAAAAATATAGAGAAATACGTACAAGCAACCCCAGAGGAACTCGCACAAGTAGCTCCAGAAGAATTAGTACAAGTAGCACCAAAGGAATCTGTGCAAGTACCTGTAATAATGCAAGATGCAGAAGCAATTACTAATTATAGACAGTTAGAAGAGATCAGAATTCTTATGACTGCAGGTGCAGGACTTTCATTAGCAAATCAGGGATTCAATCTGGATACAACTCCGATTGCTGATTTAGTAGAACAGTTAAAGGCCATGGAAGCACAACTTTATGGAGATGATGCAAGTGAAGTGATCGAAGTTAAGAAGGCTATAAATGACATCAAGACATCTCCAGATGTTTCGATAGGGGCAGTAATGGCCGGAAAGACTGCAAACCAAAGCCTAACAATTGCTGATTTCTCACATATGGGAAGTGATTTGAAGCAGAGATTTAAACAGGCTGAACAAACTTATGAGACAGTTGGAACTCAGGTTAGAGATGATTTGGGGGATTCCATAAGTAAGGCAGTAGATTCTAGCACGAATTCAATTCTTACTGAACTTAATCTAGAGGACACGAAGGCGAACAAAGATGCTATAAGAATACTTGCTTACAATGGAATGGAAATGACAGTAGATAATATTAGTAATGTGAAACAGATATATAGCACACTCAATAATTTGATTGAAAATATGAAACCGGAAACGGTTTTATCAATGATAAAGGATAATATTAATCCTATGGATTCAGATATAAATGATGTTAATCAGTATCTTATCCAACAAAACGAAGTCGTTGATTCCGCAGATAAATTCAGCAAGTTCCTCTATAAATTAGATAAAACAGATGGGATTACGGTAGAGGAGCGAGAACAATTTATTGGAATATACAAGATGATGAATATCTTTAAAAAGGATGCAGGTAAGGCCGTTGGGACATTGGTCAAGCAAAATGCGGATATTACTATGGCAAATCTAATGACAGCATATAATAGCAGCAAGGCTGCAGGTATTGATACTTCTATTGATGATACGACCGGAATGGCAGAAGTTGAAGGAATCGTTAATTTTTATAATAATATGTTTTCACAAACAGCAGAAAGTATTACGCCAAAATCCCTCAAAACGGTTAATAATGAGAAATCAATTGATACTAGAAGTGTTGAAAACTTTTGTCAAACCGTTCAGGAGTCATATGATAGTAACCTTGAAAGCGAATATTATGATAGTTATCTAAAGGATTTGAATAAGATTACAGACGTAGAAGATTCAGTTATGAGACAACTTACTGATAACAATTTACAGGTTTCAATAAACAATATCGTGGCAGCGCAGAATATCATGACGCCGAATTATTTCCAGAAATATTTCAAAGTGCAAGGTCATGAGACCAATGATCAAGAAAAAGATAGTGCCGAAAGTACTGAAGGTACTGGAAGTGTTGAAAGCAGTGACTACATTGAGGGATTCCTTGATAAACTCGGAAGTGAGTCGGAGATTAATCAAGCATATCAACAGATGGCTGATGAAGTAGAAACAACTACGAATAAGGCAATCGATTCAACCCAAAATCAAACTTATTCAAATATTGAGGAACTTAGAATGAGGGGAAAAGAAATTGGGCTTATTAAGAACCTGGGACAAAGCCATGATTATAAAATACCATTTGTGATTGATGGAGAGGTCGGAACCATTCATCTTCAAATTGTTGAGGATAAAGACAATAAGGGAAGAATCGCAATCAACCTACAAACAAAAGAACTCGGAAACGTTTCGGTTGAGGGTAAGCTTAGTGGAGAAAATGCAAGTATATTTGCAGTGACCGACGGAGATGAAGGTGTACTTGCAGATAGAATTAATAAGGCAACTAGTAATATTGCGAAAGATTTTGGCATTGAAAAAGTCAGCGTCTATATTGGCAAGTCTAATGAGATTCCAGATGTTAGTTACAAGACGAATAGTAGTGAAATCTCAATGAAAACGCTATATAGTTTTGCAAAAACGATGATTATCGGTATGATAAAGTCAGAAGAATAAGCAAATTTAAGAATTAATTTAACTTTTGCTATAACCTAAAATGTGCATTGGACCGATATTATTAACATAGAAAATGATCGGAGATTAAAATCATATGAGAATTAATACAAATATATCTGCAATAATAGCGAACAATCAATTAATGAAAGTACAAGATAATCTACAGACATCGTTAGAAAGATTATCTTCAGGATATAAGATTAATAATGCAGCGGATGATCCAGCTGGAATGGCGATTTCACAGAAGATGCGTACGCAACTGAGAGGCCTAGATCAAGCTACAAATAATGCAGCGGATGGTATATCTGTTATTGAGACAGCTGAAGGTGGAATTTCTGAGATTCAGTCAATGCTGTCTAGAATGAAAGAACTTTCAGTACAGGCTGCCAATGATGTTAACTCAGATATAGAGCGTTCAAGTATACAACAAGAAATTGATTCTTTAAATAGTGAAATTGATAGAATTTCAAATGATACAGAATTTAACGGTCAGCCATTGATTAATGGTAATCTTGAGAGAAGAGTCTACTCCGATGTTAGGGGCGTATCACAGCTTGAGTGTTCAAGTAATATCCAAGCAGGCAATTATGGTATAAGCATTACACAAGATGCTAGACAAGCAGTTGCAGCTGGTAAAGCAATTACGGGAGTTGGTTTAAGCGGTGGTGAAGTGACAGCTGATATGGCTGGATCGATTTCAATTAATGGTTATAGTGTTGCTGTAAACGAAGGTGACACCCTTAATACAATTGTGAAAAACCTTATGGAAGCAACAGATAAAACTGGTGGGTCGGTTATGTTAGTAGATAATACTTCTGTTACAACAGGAACAGATCCATCAACAGCAGGATATACCGCAGCTACAACGCTTACACAGGGTGTGAGTTCACTGGTATTTATGACAAATGGTTATGGAGCTAATGAAAAATTAACTATTTCTTGTTCGAAGGCTAGCCTAGCTACTGCGCTTGGATTGGATGAGGCAGCAACCACCACTGGTATGATAAGTGAAGGGCTTGATATTAAGGCAGACTTTTTATTGGATGTTGGTAACAAAAGAATTGGCTTTTCTAATACAGCCAATATTTCAACAGAAGGTACTAAGGTTACTGTCAAGGATACAAACAGTAAAACATTTGTAATAGATGTACCAGGATCACTAGCAGGCACAGTCTTTGATGATTCGGGAATTACGGCAACAATTAAAACGCCAGCTACTCCTAAAAATATTACGCAGGAAGTAACCGACATTGGTACAATGGCAGTTCATATTGGAGCAAATGAGAACCAGACAATAGATATTGATATACAAAAAATTTCAACCCATTCAATTGGTACTGATACAATTAATGTTATGACACAAGAAAATGCAAGTAAGGCGATTTCAAGTGTTGATGCTGCATTGGCAAAAGTGTCAGAAATCCGTTCGAAACTTGGTGCTTATCAAAATAGATTAGACCATACAACTGCAAACCTTGGTGTATCTAATGATAATCTTACCTCATCTTTATCAAGAATTGTCGATACGGATATGGCCGAAGAGATGACAACATACACACAGCTAAACGTGTTATCACAAGCAGCTACATCAATGCTTGCGCAAGCAAATGCAAGACCGGAAACGGTGCTCCAACTTTTGCAGAAATAGTTTGGAGATAGGAGATTTATTATATGACAAAGGAAGAGATTAATGGATTTTCTTATAGAGTGGCACAAGCTTCAAAAACAGAATTAGTTGTGATCATGTATGATGTGGCGATAAACTATCTTTCTGATTCGATAAATTATTTCGAAAATACAAATATCGAGCGTTTTCGTGATGAGTTAAAAAAGGCACAAAGGGTAATCAATCAGCTTACAAGTGTATTAGATTTGAAATATGATATTTCTTTAGAATTAATGAGATTGTATATATACATTATAAATGTTTTCGTTAGGTCGTCTATAAGGAAAGAAGTAGAAGAACTTAAAGTGGTTATGAGCATGTTGGAAAAATTGAGAAGCACATTCGAAAAAGTCAGTGAGCAAGATCAATCAGGTCCAATGATGATGAATACACAGCAGGTATATGCTGGATTAACATATTCTAATGGTGGGCTGAATGAATATCATGATCAAACAACCAAAAGAGGATTTACGGTTTAACGTAAATCCTCTTTTGGTTGAAATGGTTATATTATCTAATAATGCAATTTGCTTTTGGGATATTTTCTACGTCTTTTTGAACCATGTTTATGTTTTACTTTAAAAAAGATAAAGGATGAGCATAATATTAATCCAACAGCAATTGCAAGATATTTGACATTTATGGTTAAGCTTTTTTTGCTTGTCGGAGTAGCTGGTACATCACTTGCAAGATAGGGAAGACTATCAGATTTAATCACGCTGTCTTTTGTATTAACTAGAAGTTTGGCGCTTCCAATGGTATTTCCATTGTATGTAAAGTTTAATTTAGCTGAGTAATCATATTTGGTGGTCTCTTCATTGGTAATCGTATTACTGTTATCAAGCGATAATTGCACATCGGTTAATGTAGCAGCATTTGGCAAATCGACATAGGAAGCATCCATTGAAAAATCAATCGTACTGTTGCCATAAACTTTTGAGCTATAGTAATTAGAGTTATTAAATAATGAACTTACATCGCTATTTGAGATAGAAACTTTTTTGAAATTGTTAAAACCATATTCAAATAGAGCTTTGGTATCGATATAACGGTCGTCAGCTTTACCTTCTTTCATTACAACACAGATAAGTCGCATACCATCCTTTTCGGCATATGATACAAGCGTAAATCCAGATTCATCTGTAAATCCAGTTTTACCACCCTTGCAGTATTGGTAGTAAAATTGTTGACCCTTAAACATAAGGTTTGTCGAGTGTATAGTGCGGACCTCAGGAGTAAGGTTCGTTGGGCCTAATTTATAGTTACCAACAAATGAGTCAATTGATAAAAATGTTGAGTTGGTAAAGCAAGCACGTCCAATCATTGCCATATCATATGCGGTGGTATAATGATTAGGATCGGATAATCCACTTGCATTGCTAAAATGTGTGTCCAAGGCACCAAGTTCTTTCGCGCGGGCATTCATCATATCAGTAAAGCTAGCAAGAGAGCCCGCTACATGTTCAGCAATACCATAGGCTACTTCGTTAGCAGATGATAATAAAAGTGCATACAATGATTGTTCAACCGTGTATTGTTCTCCCACCTTCGTTGCAATGTTGGCATCTACACCAGCGATGACACTTTTTGCAGCAGTTTGTGAAAATGTAATGACATCATCTAAACTACATTTCTCAATAGCGAGAAGGCCAGTCATAAGCTTGGTTATACTGGCGGGATATGCTTTTGTATGGCTGTCTTTGTCATATAATATTGCACCAGTATCGGCATCAATAAGAATGGCACTTCCGGCGGAAGTAGGTGGTGCAGCAGGCCATTCAACAGTATCTGTGGAGGTACTTGCCGACGTAGCAGATGTAGTGGACGCGGCAGATAAGAGACTTGATGTTGTGTTGGCATATGTAAGTAATGGAACATTTAAAGTAGAAATTGTAGCAATTATAATAGTGGAAAATATTGCGGTAAATTTAGTTAATATTGGCTTTTTCATATTAATCCCCTGAATATATTATTTTGATTATTAAATTCTATTGGTAAATTTTAATCGAGATAATTGTATCGTAAGTTGCTTGGCTTTGTCAAAGTCAATTTTTACCTCATGAAAATATGCTTCTGAATTAATTTTTAAAAATATATTGTAAATTATAGATATATTAGATATCATAGTTAAGTTGTATAAATATATGTAAAATAGATATAAAGGATATATTAAATTAATATTTGATATAAAAGTATTCTATACTATTTACCAAAATAATTCAATGATTTCAAACGAAAAGTTATTATAGATAAGTAGTAATAAAGCGAATCATAGATTAACACTATTGGAGGAATAAAAATGCGATTAAGAAATGTACCAGGTGCAAGAGATGTTATGGTGGAAAATGAATATGTATTTGCTGACCCCAAAGGGATGGTTGGTACTTGGAATCGTGTATTTGGAAATGAAAATCCTATTCATATTGAAATCGGAATGGGTAAGGGTAAATTCGTAACGACACTTGCAACTATGAATCCAGATATTAATTATGTCGGAATAGAAAAGTATTCAAGTGTTCTTTTAAGGGCAGTAGAAAAACAGGAAGAACTTAAGCTACCAAATCTAAAATTCATAAGAATGGATGCTGAAACGATAAAAGATGTATTTGGTCACTTCGAGGTAAGCCAAATTTATTTAAATTTCTCCGATCCTTGGCCAAAAGATAGACATGCTAAAAGGCGATTAACCTCTAAAGAATTCTTTGCAAGATATGATGAAATCCTTAAACCAGATGGAGAAGTGCAGTTTAAGACTGACAATAGAGAATTATTCGATTTTTCAGTAGAAGAAATTGCTAAAACAAAATGGAATTTAAATTATATATCGTATGATTTACACAATGATGCAAACTGCATTGGAAATGTTATGACAGAATATGAGGAAAGATTTTCAGCAGAAGGAAAGCCTATTAACAAGCTGATTGCTGTCCGCGAATAGACCGTGCTCATAGACTGTACTCATAGACCGTGCTCATAGGCTATATTTACAGATCATTCTTATAGACTTCGCTTATCAAACAGTATGAGAAAATATGAATTCTTGATTATTTTTTTCATACTGTTGTCACTTTAAGAATTAAGTGATATTATAATAGAAAGGATTCAAAAGGATGTGATGCATTTTGGGTAATAAGTATGGAATGAAGCATAGGCTATCCTTAGCTGCATACAAACAAACTTCACTCAACAAACGTGCAGTTGCTATTAAAAAATCGTTTGATGAAGTAAATAAAATACTAAATTCGAGTAATACTAAATGACAACAGAGTTGATTCAAGGAGGACTTAAGATGGAAAATATTTTTAATGACGAAACATTTAAAAAAGAAGTAATAGAAGGTAAAGGCAAAGTATTAGTAGATTTTTACGCAGACTGGTGTAATCCATGTAAGATGTTGGCACCTACCATTCAAAAAGTTGCAGACAAATATACTGGAAAAATAACTGTAGGCAAAGTAAATATCGATCTATCCCCTAATTTAGCAGCAACATATAAGGTAATGTCGATTCCAACCCTTATTCTTTTCGATAATGGAGAGAAAGTAGAAACAATTATAGGGTTAGTAGATCAAAGCGAAGTAGAAGCGATGATAGTAAAGCATATGTAATTCAAAATTTTATCATTGAATGAAGGAAGACTTGCATGTTTGTATGTAAAGTCTTCTTCCATTTATAAATGATAGAATATTAAGATTGTTAGTGATTTTGTCGATTATACCTCATTATATATTGAAAATACCGATAAAAATAGTGCTAAATCAATAAAAACTAACAAAAAAATAAAAAGTACTTGATTTTTTAATATCGATAAGATATAATAACGTTTGTGTTCGGAAAACGGACAAGCCAATGAAATTAAGCGTCGCTAGCTCAGTTGGTAGAGCACCTGACTCTTAATCAGGGTGTCCAGGGTTCGACCCCCTGGCGTCGCACTAAAAAAGGTTCCTCGACTTAGTATTCTGACTAGGTTGTCGGGCTTTTTATTTTGCCCAAAATTAGACGTGCACATAAAAAAGGTGTTCGCTGTCGTGAGAGCTTGCTCTCGCAGCAGCGAATACCTTCTTTTATGTATAGGGCGAACGCCCGTCAAGCGAGAAGTAGCGCAGTGGATTCGAGCTTGGTACGTCTAAACCTCCCGTAGAAGCATGGTTCTAATATCCCCAACCCAAGTAAAACACCGTAAGCCCGATAAGCCAATTCAGCCGCCAATTTCACTTTACGTTTCACTTTACGGGATAACCGAATAATCCAATTGCAAAATGTACATAATAATGTTATAATAATATACAAAAAGGAGGCGATACTTATGCCACAAATTAGACCAATAACAGATTTAAGAAACACAAATGAAATTTCAGAAATATGTCATTCAAATCCAGAACCGATATTTATAACAAAGAATGGTTATGGAGATTTAGTAGTTATGAGTATAGAAACCTATGAAAAATTAATAGAAGGAACAAAGCCCCAAAAGGCAGTTACGGAAGCTGAGGCAGAGTACAAGGCAGAAGCAGAACTATTAGACGCAAAAGAAGCCTTATCTTCACTAAGAAGGTTAGATATCCCTCCATTGCTACGCAATAAATAAATATTTGGAACAGAAATTCTCTTTCTCATTAAGATCTTTCTCATTAAGATCTTTCTTATGATTTATTCTCTGCATTGTGAATCAAAAACTGTTACAGTCCGCTTTTGTTTTCTTAAATAGTCAAAGGCCTTGTTACGTCCTATCTTGAATAGATATGTCTTAAATGAGGAATCACCTGCAAATCTTGGCTTTTTTACAATCAGTTCTAAAAATGTATCTGACATCAAATCCTCTGATAATGCCATGTCATTTATAAAACGGCTAATAAAAAAATCAGATTGTCACTATATGCCTTCACCAATTCCTCCAACCCACTCTCATCACCTTTAAGAAAACGGTGGTAGCTACTTGCACCGTTTTCCATTGTTGTACTCCCCTCAATTTTTTTGTAAGTGAACATTCTTACAACTCTTATTCTTTTACAAGCCCCCAAAACACGCACTTGATTTAGTATCGTTGAGTTAATAATAATATAAAGTCTACGAACTATCAACATTTAAAATTCCAAATATAATTTTTTGAATGACAGTACAAAAAAACTTTTAATTATAAATAAAAAGTGAATAGAAGTGTTGGATTGCAAATGTTGCACTTAATAATATTAAGCTAAAAGCACGACCATTCACTTTATATAATTTGAAACAGCCTTTATTTCACTTTAAATTTTGAAGTTTGCAAACCATATTTACATTTGATTATTAAGGTGTTATCCTCAAAATCGATAAGGAAGTATATAATTAACATAATAAAATAAAGTGATATAAAGAAAACAAAGAAAAAAGCAAATAACAAAAAGCAACACAAAGCAACACAAAGCAACACAAATAACAGAGAAGAGGAAAAACAATGTTAACGAGAATGGAATCAGACTCAATTGGTATGTTAGAAGTAGAGAAGGACGCTTATTATGGGGTACAAACATTAAGAGCAAAAAGAAACTTTTCGATTACTGGCCAAAAAATGCATCCGGAATTGATTATTAGCCTAGCAAAATTAAAAAAAGCTGCAGCTATCACAAATCGTTCTGGTGGAATGCTTTCATCAACAATTGCAAATGCTATAATCAAGGCAAGTGATGAAATTATAGCAGGAAAATTACATGATGAGTTTATTGTTGATGCCATTCAAGGAGGCGCTGGAACGTCCGCTAACATGAATGCAAATGAAGTGATTGCAAATCGCGCAATTGAGATTTTAGGTGGAGAAAAAGGTGATTATTCGATTGTTCATCCCAATGACCATGTGAATATGGCACAATCGACAAATGATATTTTTCCATCAGCAGGGAAATTAGCAGTTGTGACTTTACTTCCCCAAACAATTTTCCAGTTAGAGCGTTTGGATGCTGCGTTGACTAAGAAATCACTCCAGTTTGACCACATTATAAAAATGGGAAGAACGCAATTGCAGGATGCAGTACCAATGAGACTTGGACAGTCATTTCATGCATACAGCTCTGTTATTAAAAGAGATATCGAACGGCTTACAAGAGTAGAGAAAACAATGCATACATTTAACATGGGTGCTACAGCTATTGGAAGTGGAATCAATGTAAGTCCTATATATTTTGATAATATAGCCCAAAATGTAAGTCTTGTTTGTAATGATAAGTTTTATCAAGCAGAAGATTTATTTGATGCTACGCAGAATTTGGATGGATTTGTAGAAGTATCTGCAGCACTAAAGATATGTGCAGTAAATATTTCGAAGATATGTAATGATCTAAGATTGTTGTCTAGTGGACCAAAGACGGGTCTGGCAGAAATCAATCTTCCTGCAATGCAAAATGGATCTTCAATTATGCCAGGTAAGGTGAATCCAGTTATTCCGGAAGTCGTTTCACAGGTTGCATTTAATATAATAGGAAATGATATTACGATTACAATGGCTGCAGAGTCGGGACAGATGGAATTAAATGCATTTGAACCAGTATTGTTTTATAAATTGTTTGAATCCATCGAGACACTAAAAGCCGCCGCAGCTACATTGGTAGATAACTGTATATTGGGAATCTCTGCAAACGAAGAACGTTGTGGCGAACTTTTAAATGCAAGTGTGGGAATATCAACAGCACTTTGTCCACATATTGGATATAAGAAATCTGCAGAAATTGCAAAAGAGTCTTTAAAGACAGGAATTTCAGTAAAACAGTTAGTATTAGATAAAGGATTATTGAACGCTTCACAGTTAAAATTAATTTTAAATCCGATGATAATGACAGAGCCACAAAGTGATCTTAAAAAGATGGCAATTTAAAATTAAATTTTTCTTTGTTTCTCCTATTGTATATTGCTTGATAAAAAGATAGAATAAATAGTAATATAGCAAATATGATTTGAGAGGTATTTTATAACTTATGAAAAAATTAATTCTATCAACAATAGTAATAATCACTACAATAGCACTTACTGCATGTAATTCTACTTCTAAGAATGAAACTACGACGCAACAACCTAGTTCAACAACAGCAATAGATGGATCAACGATAATATCTGCGCTACCATCTGGATCAGCAGTCCCAGTATATTCAAATATGTCCTATTATTTGAGCACAAAGTTAGATGCTTACAAAGCGTATGCGCTTTTACACCCAGAGGATACACTTGAAAATATAGTTACATATGTGAATATAGGACTTGATACTCCATTTTATACAAATACCAAAGTAATTCAGAATCCAGAGGATATACTTGTTTTATGTAATAAATACAATTCACTTCCAGATAATTATGTGCCAAGTGATTTGGTAGAAGTAACATCTGCCAATTCAGCAGCAAGTGGACTAAAGCTTAGAAAAGAAGCGGCAGAAGCATTTGATAAATTGTGCGCGGGAGCAAAAAAAGATGGATATACGATATTAGGAGCTTCTGGTTATAGAAGTTATTCTACGCAGAAGACTTTATATAATAATTATGCAGCATCTGATGGTATTGCAAATGCAGATACCTATAGTGCGAGGGCTGGATTTTCAGAACATCAGACAGGGTTAGCAATAGATGTTAAAAATGCAACCGTTGCATATGATAGCTTTGGTACTACACCGGAATATCAGTGGGCAAAGGAAAATGTGCAAAAATATGGATTTATTATCCGTTATCTACCTTCAACAATTGGTATTACAGGATATAAGTCAGAAGAATGGCATTTTCGGTATGTTGGAGTTGATACAGCGGCGGCTGTTTATGATTTAGGAATTACTTATGACGAATATTGTGCTAGGTATTTGATGAAATAAGAATAGGGGGGCTATATGAGATTATTTCATTTGTCTGATTTGCATATTGGTAAACAACTGCATGGTTACAATCTAAAGGATGATCAGCTTGTTATTTTAGAACAAATCGTTTTGGAAGCAACAAAGTTGAAACCCGATGTGATTATGATTGCAGGAGATATTTATGACAAATCGGTTCCGTCAGCAGAGGCGGTGAATATATTTGATGAATTCTTGACAGAATTATCGATTATTGAACCATCCATTCCAATTCTTATTATTGCAGGAAATCATGATTCCCCGGAGCGCTTGGAATTTGCTAATCAGATACTTGGGAAAAACAATATCTATATTGCTGGAATGCCACCAAGAAATAAGGAAGATTACATCAAAAAAATAACACTCACTGATGAATTTGGTGAAGTGGATTTTTATTTATTACCATTTATGAAGCCGGGTTATGTTAGAAATGTTTTTGAGGAGCCAATCGATAATTATGATGAGGCTCTAAGAAGGATTATTGAGAGAGAAAATATAGATTATTCGCGAAGAAATGTGCTTATATCGCATCAATTTTATACAGCAGGGAATAAGGAAACCGTTCGAAGTGATTCTGAACTTATTAGTGTCGGAGGTATCGATAATGTTGATATATCAGCGGTAGACAAGTTTGATTATGTGGCATTGGGACATATCCACGGTCCACAGCAAGTGGGGAATGAATACGTTAGATATTGTGGAACGCCACTAAAATATTCGGTAAGCGAAAAGAATCACAATAAAGCAATCTTATGTGTCTCAATTGGAGAAAAAAACACTCCAATTGAGCTAGAAAAGATTACGCTTGACCCAATTAGAGATGTCAGAGAAATCAAAGGAAAATTGCAAGATATTATTGCAGCAGCTACGAAGGATAATAAGGATGATTTTATAAGCGTAGTTTTAATAGATGAAGATGATTCACTATACAAGCCGAAGGATCAACTGATGGATGTATATTCACATGTGCTAGAAGTAAAAGTGGATAATCAAAGAACAAGAAATATGCTAGAGGATGCGGATGAAGTAGAAAAGATTACGGATCCATTTTTGGCATTTGAAAAGTTCTTTACGGCAATGCAGTCAAGAGTAATGACAGAAGACGAGAAGAATATTATGATTGAAATTATAAATAATGCAAAGGAGTCAGAGTGATATGAAACCGTTAAGATTAGAAATGTCGGCATTTGGCTCTTATGCAGGTCTAACAAAAGTTGATTTTACAGCGGTAAATCACGGAATATTTTTGATTGCAGGTGATACTGGAGCCGGAAAAACAACGATATATGATGCAATTAATTATGCACTTTATGATAAAACAAGTGGGAATCAACGTGATGGAAATATGATGAGAAGCCAGTATGCAGCGCTTGATGTGCCCACTTTTGTTAAACTTACATTTGATTATGGTAGTAATGAATACACGATCATTCGCAATCCAGAGTATATTCGTGAGAGTAAAAGAAAGAAAGCGGATGGCAGTAATGATAGTACTGCTCAAAAATCAGAGGTAAGTCTAATTTTGCCAGACGGTTCTGAATTTATTGGGAAAAAGGCTGATATCAATAAGAAAATCGTGGATATTATTGGACTTGATGCAAATCAGTTTTCCCAAGTGGTTATGATTGCGCAAGGAGATTTTCTCAAGCTACTTCATGCGAATTCTGATGATAGAAAGATAATCTTTTCTAAAATATTTAATACGAAGATCTATTGGAAAATAGAAGAAGATTTAAAGTATAGATTTAAGAAGATATATGGCAGGCTTGAGGATAATAATAAGGAATGCAAAATCATAATTGATCATGTAACGGTTAGTGAAGATAGTTTATTTGCTGATCCCTTTCAGGAGTGTAAACAAACTATTGAGCCTGATTTCGAAAAGTTGCTGCCTTTGATCAAAAATATTATTAATGAGCTTAAGGGTAGTCAGAAGATAATTAAAAAGAGAGAATTAGATTTACAGAATTATTTGGATGATATAAATGCGCAGGTTAAGGCTGCAAATGATACGAATCAATTATTTGTGCAGTTAGAAAATTCCAAGCGTAAATCATTAAAGTTAGAAGAACAAAAGACATTTATCAATAATAAGATTTTACTAGTCGATAGTGCCAAGAAGGCCGAAAAAGTTTCAGTATTTGAAGAAAGATACTTGAATGGAAAAAAAACATATGAGGCTGCCGCAACTAGAATCGCAGAGTTAAACAGATGGATTACGACAAATCAAAGTATTGTTGATGAGAAACGTTTGGTTGTAGAGTTGTTAAAGAATCAAAGGACAGAGGAAGAACCTAAGTTGCAGCAAATAATTGCAAGAATAGATGCAGTTATTATTGAAGATAAATTGTCTCTTAAAAATAGATCGAATACTGTTAATATTTTAGATGCGAAAGGGATAAAAACCTTACAAGAATTAAGTGAAGAATATAAAGATTGTAAGCTTGATTTTGCTAAAATGGAAACAGATGTCACAGAATTGACTGCTAAAAAAGATGCACTGAGTAGCCTCTCCAAGAATATAACAGTCATTGAAAAACGAGATAATATGCAAAAGGCAGATTTCCAAAAGTTAGAGATCGCAATTGGGAGTTATCGTAGTAAATCTGAAGAGTACGAAAAATTCTATGATACATTTTTAAGTGAGCAGGCAGGAATTCTAGCAAAAGATTTGAATGAAGGAGAGCCATGTCCTGTGTGTGGATCAATCACACATCCGAATAAGACTCCATTATCAGATGCCGCTGTTACGCAGGAGCAAGTAGATAGAGCCAAAAAAGAACGTGATTTTCAAGAAAATCTTAGAGATAAAGCAAATCAGGCATTTTTAAATAGTAAAGGTGAATATGATAAGGAATTAGATTACATTGAAAGAGAAGCAAAAAAAATCATAGCGATTGATTTTGTCGCAGATGATAAGGGATTTCAATTAATATTGCAAAAGTTGGATGAATTTGATAAACAGTTAGGTCTTTCTCTAAATCAATTGGAAACTGCAAAGAAGAGAGCGGAAAAGTACAGGATTGATGCGTATCAACGCTTGCGATATCTAAATATCAGATTTGAAGAAGAGTCTTATAAATATCAGAAGCTTGTAAGTGAGTTAGAAGCAAAAAATGGTGCAAGAGATAACGAAAAAACAAATTATACAAAACTGGAAAATGAATATACGTTGTCAAAGGATCAATATAAAAAGTCAATTGTTAATAATGGATTTCAAGATGAAAATGATTATAAATTCTCTAAAAAGACAGAAAAGGAACTGGAATATGTTCTTAAGGAAATCGAAGTATTTAAGGAAGAGAACATTAGAACGAGTGAAAACATTTTATTACTGACCCAGCAAACTGCTGGAAAAACGATTATTGAAGTGGCTTCGTTGCTTGAACAGCAAAAAAATACGATAAAGGAAAAATCAGACGTCGAAGAGAGTCATAGAATTATTTATAGTAGTGTGCAACAAAACTTAGATGCATTTAATAAGCTGGAGAATTTAGCGAGTAAACGAGAAAATTTGAAGCGAGAATACGAAAATATAAGCGTTTTAAGTAAAACTGCAAATGGTAATCTTGCGGGAAGTGCTAAAATTGATTTCGAGACCTATGTACTTAGGCAGTATTTTAGACAAATTATAGCCGCTGCGAATAAGCGTTTACTTAAGATGGTATCGAATCAATTTAAACTGCAATGTAGAAATATTGATGAATTAGGTGGACAAGGTTCCGCTGGTCTAGATCTGGATGTATTTAGTATGGTGACTAATTCTAGTAGAGATGTGAAGACGCTTTCTGGTGGTGAATCATTTATGGCGGCGCTATCAATGGCACTTGGACTGGCGGATGTAATCCAGAATTCGGCAGGGGCGGTTCATATTGAGACAATGTTTATAGATGAAGGCTTTGGCTCGTTGGATGATGAATCTAGAGAACAGGCAATTATGATTTTAAATGAACTTGCTGGAAATAATAGACTTGTTGGGATAATATCACATGTTACGGAATTAAAAGAGCAAATTGATTGTAAACTAATTGTTGAGAAGAGTGAAAAGGGAAGCAGAGTCAGATGGTCATTTTGATAAAGTAGAATACATAAACGATATATAAAGAATATAAGAAAATACCTAGTATGGTTTGATAAAAAAACCTATACTAGGTATTTTTTATCAAAAAAATAATTAAAAACAGTAATAATTAGACAAAAATGATGCATGCCAAAATTGAATCTGTAAAATATGTACAAAATAATTGTATAGTAAGTGTATAAGTTGTAAGAAGTGTCAATTAGAAAGGAGAATTGGAACCAACATAAGAGATCAAAGCGAGAAGCAGTGAAAAATAAGAAAGTTAATATAATTTTGAAACAGGAGGAAGAATTAAAATGATGTTTATGAAAAGTAAATCATTAAGAAAAACATTAGCCATTACGTTTTCATTTATTATGACAGCAATGTTAGCAATCCCTTCAGGCGGATTCGGATTTAGTACAACAGCATATGCAGCTAGTAAAAAAGCGGTAGATGGAGATTATTTCTATGATTTTAGAGATGGTTCAATCATTCCACAAGTTAAAACAGCTATTAAATCTGATGTAAAATATGAAAGCTTAACTTTAGTACCAGGACAAAGTTCATTTTATTGGAATGACAAAGATCATGGTGCAGCATTTAATGCAGGTAGCTCATTTGAAATAGCGGTGACAGGACCTACAAAAATTTCAGTTGGTAATTGCCAGTATTCAGCAAGTACATCATTAACATTAACAAGTAAAGATGGTACTTATTCTCAAACAGTTGATTCGGAAAAAGGCTGTTATGATGATAACGGAAATAATTTGGCTGTATTTACATATAGTGTAGAGGCTGCAACAACACTTGTACTCTCATTTGCAGTGACAACGTATGTACCTGTAATTAAAGTAGAATCTTTAGACAAAACATATGCTTTTACAAATCAATCAATTATTACATCTAGTACAGCGACTACAACAGATACTACATATGGAAGTTTAAAAGTATTAGCAGGAACAAGCTCATATTATAACCATATGGATGTACACGGATCAGAATTTCATCCTGGAAATTCCTTTCAATTATCTGTTTCAGGAGCTACTAAGGTAAGTGTTGGAGATTGTTTTTATTCTGATTATACATCTATGACACTTACGAGTGCAGATGGCTTATATAGTGAAACTATTAATGCAACAAGAAGTGAAACAGGGACTCTTGATTTTAAATATACCGGTGTTGATGCAACGGTGCTTACTTTAACAATCAATGGTGGAGTGAAGGCTTATATTTCTTCTATTAAAACAAGTGCAATATTTGAAGAAGTAAACGATGCCAATGGTGTTCCTAAGGATTCCGTACATGCTTATAACTTTTCAGATGGTTCAGTAGTTGCTACAACATATGATTCAGCTACTAGATTAACATCTTTTGTGACTTCTGCCGATGGATTCTTAAAAGTTGTTAGTGCAGGAAGCTTATATACGCATGACAAACAGCATGGTTTGGCAACATTTAACGGAGATAGTTTTGAAGTTAAGGTTTCGGGCGACGCAGTTGTAACATTTAATCTTTGCCAGTATGGTGCAGATAAAGCAGCAACTATTGTTGCAAGTAATAAAAAAGGCACAATTACTTCGTCAAAAACACAACCTTTACAAGGGAATGAAAATGATGGGCTTTCACAAGTATCATTTTCGTACTCAGGTGTTGCTACGACATTAGTATTTACAATTAAAACGGCGGTGGCAGGTGCAGAAATGTACTTACATAGTATAAATGTATCTGATCTTCCGGCAGCACAGGATACACCTAAATTAGTTGGTAATGGTAAGGTTGATGTATGGGATTTTGGTGCACAACAATTAGATACAACAAAATATAACAATAAGTTATCTGAAAGTATAATTAACAGTTGGTATCCATCTACAATACCAGCTGGAAGTGCAGGAAACTCGTTAGGTTCATTTGCTCAAGATGAACTAATATTTGCTACACAAGGTTACACCAATAGTAGGCTAAGAACATCAAACAAAAATCTCACAAGATATGACGAAAAAACTGATATTACAGTGGAGGGTACAACATTAGCTGGTTATGTTTATTCAAATAATGCAGCAAATGCTACACTTAGTTTAGATGTTAAAGCTTATAAGAACGATATTTTAACAGTTTATGCTGGCTCAAATGGTGCAGCTTCAACAATTTATTGTGTATCTCCAACAGGCGTTATTCAACAAGGAATGTCAAATGGAGCTGGTGTAAAACTTACATTTGCAGCACCAGAATATGGGCTATACAAAATCTACTCAACGGATGAAAAATTAGTTGTTTATAGAGTAGAAAGAGCGCATACACAACCGATTTTAGTTAACGGTAATGTTGACACAACAGCAGCAACTGGAATCACAGCAAAAGATTATAAAATTGATTTTACGAATCAACAAACAGGGGAGGTAATTGAGACCTCAGTAGTTAATGGATTATATAGTGTATATTTAAATGAAGAGTTTGATTATGCGATTACATTAGCAAATGCAAATGGTTATGTTATAAACAGTCTCAACGCAGTTAAATATGCGAAAGGAACTGGAAATACTACATTACCAATTGCAATTAAAGCAGTTGACTTGGTGACTGTAACAGGAGAAATCGCAGGACTTTCTGCCGATGCTTTAGCAAAATTAAAGTTATCCTTTGTAAATACGGATATGATTTATGTTCCTGATTTTACGATTAGTGGAACAACAATAACAGCAAAACTAGAAAAAGGTGTTACATATAAAATAGCTGCTGATAGTATTAATGATTACTATTTATCAGATATTTCAACAATTAGTGAAACTGCAGATGTTTCACAGAATATTACTTTTGCATTAAAACAAACCTATCATGTTTCGTTAAACCTTGATAATCTTCCAATAAGTGTTGCATCAGGGGCAACGGTAACATTTACAAATATCAATGAAGCAGGATACAAATATACTTTTAATGTCGCAGATCCTATTAAATTAAGGGATGGACAATACAAAGTAGTAGTGAAAAATATTGGTAGTGTTGCATATGTTCAAGCATTAACATCAGATTTGAAGGTTAATGGAGCAGATGTAAGTAAAATTGTTAAGTTCAAAAATAATACTTCATGGGATTTTTCTGTATATAATGGGAATCCAGGTATCGAAACAATTGATGGTAGCCAATATTACTTAGGCTTGGCATTAACAGGGAGCATCCTCGAAAACAAGACGTATTTACTTGTTAATACAGATGGACAAATAGGAATTCCAGTTAAAAAAGGAGATATCGTTAATTTACAATATTGCTATTGTGCTTCATTTAGTATTAACGGAGTTCCAGTGGTTGATGCAAAATCTGGAAGTACAACACAGTTTGATCTATATCAGTACGTAGCAACGCAGGATGGAGTTGTAACAGTAACAGGTACTGTTGGAACGAACTCTTCACAAACATACTTTACATCTATTACAGTTTCAGCAACGGTTCCTTATAGTGCAAAAGTATATGTAGGTGCTGATAAACAATACAAGACGATTAATGCAGCGCTTAATGATATATCAAAAATGGCTAGACCAAATAATGAAAGAGTTGAAGTTGTTATTAATCCAGGCGACTACGAGGAAATGTTAACAATTAATATTCCTAATGTATCACTTGTAAATGCAGCAGGTGCAAATTCAAGTATTGGAGTAGTAAATAAAGGTGTTGATATTGCAGACAACGCAGTAAGAATCACTTCATATTATGGACATGGTTATAATTATTACAGTATGTCTTCCGGTTGTAAATATGATTCGGATACACTTGCAGTTAACGAGGAAAATGGGTATCTTACAATGGTTAACCCAGGCTCAGGAACAACAAACGGATCATTTTGGAATGCAACAGTGGTTGTTAATGGAAGTGGATTTGAAGCGAATGGGATTATTTTTGAGAATTCTTACAATCAATACATTTCTGAAAAAGAAGCAAATGATACTGTAGTTGAATGGGCAACAGGCGGAAAAGGAACAAGACCAACAACTGCAAAAGATACATCTGTTCAGAATAGATCTTTCGTAGAAAGAGGCGCTGCGATTGCAATTAATGGAGATCAATCAGTATTTGATGGTTGTAAATTTATTGGAAGACAAGATACATTATATGGTGCATCAGGAATTACCTCATTATTCCAAAAATGCGATATTTTAGGTGCAACCGATTATATCTTCGGTGGAATTACAGCAGTATTTTATCAGTGTAACCTTACAATGAATACTGACAGTGCATCAGCAGTGGATGCATCATATATTACAGCAGCACAGCAATCAACAGGTAGAGGATACTTAATGTATAACTGTAATGTAACATCTACGACACCAGGTATTGATACTGCATCAGCTTATCGATCAAAGCCAGGATATTTTGGGAGACCATGGGCAGCCAATACTTCAGAAGTAGTATTCTATAAGACGACGGTACAATCAACAGATGATGTTAATAATGCAGGTGCTTCTTTAATATCAAAGATTGGTTGGCTTGATTCATTAGGCGGTCAATCAACAAAAATGTATGAATATGGAACTACGGAAGCCACAGCTGTTAATAACAGTGGGTCAAGAGTTTCATGGTCATCTGTACTTACAACACCAGTACTTAACGATGGGACAGCAATTTCAATTGCAGCATTCCTTGGTGATTGGACAACTACATTACAGGCTAGAGGGTTAGCTTTAGATTTAACAGATGCCCAATTCGCAACAACAAGTACGGCTATAGGAACACTTGAAGAACGTTTAGTAGCATACAATTCACTTACAACAGCATTAACTTCAGCAGAAGCAATAACCTCAGCAGGTTATACAGCAGAAAGTTTTGCAACGTTAACTGCAGCTATTGTTTCAGCAAAAACGATTGTTAAGACGGACGCACTTGGAACAATTAATACTGTAACAACAACATTAACAAACGCTGTTTCAGGATTAGTTCATAGTTCAAATCAGTCAACAGACAATGAAATCATTGTTTCTACCGGAGATACAGTAGCTCAAGTGGTTGATATAACGAATGTTATTCCAGCAGGGGCAACATTTAAAGTACAATCAGTTGTATCAGGTGCAAATTATGAAGCAATAGCAGCAATCGTAAAACAATCAAATAATAATTTATCGCAATTTGCAGTATTTCAAATTGATCTTACTGATAAAGATAATGTAGCGATTACTCAATTAGGTGGTAAAGTAAGAGTTACGCTTCCAATACCAAGTGGATTTGATCTTACGAAAACGATTTGTGTGTTTAGAGTTGAATCAGATGGGAGTTTAACAAAACTTGATACACAGATCATAGATGGAAGATGTGTGTTTGAGACAAACCATTTCAGTATGTATGTTATTGGAGAAGTAGCAGCTGCAGTTGTAACTACACCCAATGCAACAACTGATGTAATAACGGATACAACAATTAATGGATCAACGGATGTGACACCGGATGCAACTACTAATGCAACAACTGCTGACACTACAACAAAGACAAGTGATACAACACCGATTATGATATATTTCATATTAATTATGGTATCGATTGGCTCTGCAATGTTAGTAATCAGAGTGAAAAAGAAAGAAGTACAAGAATAACATTTTAAATATCAATTAGGAAATATAGTTAAGAAGAATTGACAAAAATAATTGATGCGAGATACCAGATAATATAGGTGTCTCGCGTTTTTGACTTGCTTGTATATAAAAAAAAACATATAATATATATAATGATTTGGTAACTATCCAGAAGGCAGTATTCCTCAAATCGTGTAATTGTTCAGGTACTGAACAGTTACATGATTTGTTTGATCAAGGTAGGAATTGAGGAGATATTTGTGAAGAAGTTGTATTTCAATAAAGAATATTTTAAGAGTAAAGTATTTAAAAAATTATTTGCATCATACATCATAATAATACTATCGTTATTTTTATTATATACCTCTGTTATTGTATTCGAAACCATTAGTATTAATAAAGAAAGACAGAGTCAATACTATAACTTGAAAGTACAGGAAGTTGCTAATGTTTTGGATCTCCAGTTCATAGAAGCCGATATTATTGTATCAAACATTAATTCATCCGACACAATTAAACAGTTTAGTAGGGATGTTAATAATAAAGCTAATATAAATATATATGATGTTATTTCTGAAATTAAAAACTATGAAATTTCTAATAATAATTTGAATATATATGATACCGTTTTGTTCTTAAATGGATTTGGAAATGCATACTCAAGTATTCAAACATATAATTTAGATAGGATTTATAATGATTATGATCAATATAAGACCTCGAAAATATGTGTTACCACACTTAATAAATTATTTTCTCTCAATAACTCATCTACTGTTTTTGATAAGGAGTGGATAATATATACCGGTGGTTTTAATTCCGTAGTAAATCAAGGTAGAGTATGTGTCCTTTTTGATAAAAATAGCATTTCAAATAGTGTGAAGGATATTATCGGAGATGATACAAATATTAGATTTTGTTTTAATGATGAACAGATATTTTCAAGTGGTGATGTAAGTAATCAAGCGATATTTGAAAAAAGATCATTTATCAATAATGATATAACATATAGAATTATAGTGGACAGTGGGAATCTTAAGGTAAGTGGAAATTTATATATGATAGTGGCAATAAGCCTTGCAATCATATTGTGTATAGGATTTATTATCGTGTCCTTATATCTTTCAAATAAATATTACCAACCATTTGGAAATATTGAAAGAATTATTGATAATCCTCTTCAAAGTGATAAAAATAATAATGAACTGGAAAATATTATTCTAGGAATCGAAAAACTGATTGGTGAGCGTAACGGATATAGAGAAAAAATGGTTACGATTAAGCCATATGTGCAGCAGGGCATGATTCATGGAATGCTCAATGGTAATTTAGAACCAGAAAAATTAGACGTATTACTAAAAAAAGAATATATGGTACTCCAAAAGCCATACTTCCTTTTGTCTGTCATTAATATCGCTTATGTTGGAAATGACGTATGTGATAAAGCGCAATGCAAACGTATCAATATTATCATTTCAGATATATGTAAAGAATATTCTACGGAAGATATCAATATTGCGTTATTTGATAAAGACCTATTTAACACATTTGTAATTATGAATAGTAATATTGGCGAGAATTTGGATAAGTTATACTATGAATTATTTGAAAGAATAGTAAAGCGTATTGATAATAGCGATTATGTAATAACAGTTGGAGTAGATGAAATAAGAGAAGACATATCAGAATTATCGGAAGCTTGCAATAATGCAATTAAAACACTTGGAAGCATGGTCATAGGTGGCCGTGGCTCAGTATATTTCTACGAGAAAGAAACAAAAGCGGACAAGCAAAAATATTACTTCGCAAAAGATGCTTTGAACAGGATTACAAAGGATCTAAAAGAAAGAAACCTTGACGATATTAAAAAGTTCTTGCTAGAGATATTAGAAATTAATACTAAAAAATATGATATATCGTCGAATACGATTCAGCTTCTTATCGATGAGGTACATATTACAACAATAAAAGCGCTTAAAAATGTGGATTCATTTAATACGATAGATTTTAGTATCGAAAAAATAAAAACCGTAGCAACATTAGAGGAGGTTTTGAATTATTATTATGCAATCTATGAGACTATTAGTAAAAAGCTTAGTGATATAGCTACACCAAAGAAGGATATAGGGGTGCTGGATAAGAATATAATCGCATGCATTGATGACCAGTATAAGGATTGTGAGATGTCACTGCAGTATTTGACAGAAAAGTTCGGAGTAAGCAATAAATACATTTCAATTGTATGCAAAAAATATTTTAAAATGTCATATTTGCAGTATTTACAAGAGATGCGAATTGATTATGCAATTTCACTTATGAAATCAACTAAGTATTCCTTGGAACAGATCGCAAAAATGAGCGGTTATACAAATCTACTTACTTTTAGACGTAATTTTAAATCAGTCAAAGGTATTAATCCAAGTGAATTTATTGAAAAAGAAGGTGTGTGAAAAGCTATGAAAAATGTTGATAAATATGCAACTTTTGCATTATGTGTAGCATTTGCTTGTGTAGGACTTACAAGTTGTACGAAAAGCACTACTGAAAAAGAAAAAGTAGAGATAAGCATTTTGGCTGAAAATTCATGGTATACCAATGTTGATTATGCAGATTCCAAAATCGTTAATACGGTGATTCAGAATTCTGGATATAATGTTAACTGGAAGCTAAATGCACCATCTAATTATTATGATACTGTCAGAACTTTATTGTTAGAAAAAAATAAGCTCGCGGATATTGTGCAAGTACCAGACTTGGATACAAATGCAGACTATATAAATGCGGGCGTTTTTATTAAGCTAGATGAATATATGGATGATATGCCTAACTTTAAGAAATATTTAGAAAGTGATCCCACAATTAAGGCATCGCTTACGGCTGAAGATGGTCATATATATTATGTCCCTCAAACTGTGCATACATCAAACTATCAACCATGTATCATGTATAATATGGAATGGTTGGATAAGTTAGGACTTAAAGTGCCGACTACATTAGATGAATTTGTAGAAGTTTTAAGAGCATTTAAAGCAAGTGATATGAACGGTAATCATATTGCGGATGAAATACCGTTGAGTATTACAGCTGATTTTTTACCATATATGTTTGGGCCAGCATTTGGCCTTGAACTTGTAAATGGATTCTATGCAGATGAAAATGGTGTGGTTCACTATTCCTACTGTGAAGAAGAAAATTATAAGGAATATCTAAAATTTCTAAATCAGTTATATAGTGAAGGTCTTTTGGAATCTGATTTTAGCTCTCTTACTAGAGATAACATAGTGCAAAGGTGTAAAAATAATCAAACAGGGATAATATTTGACTTTAGCTGGCAAATGTCATCACTATACTCTGCACAGTATTCAGAATATGATGGAAGCAAACCTATATTTTATGGCGCACAACCCTTATCCGGTAAATATCAGGGCTATTACATAGGAAGAAATGAAATAAGTGGACTATTTGGAGTTATGGAGAACAGTAATAAGATCATAGATTCTGTAAAACTTCTGGACTATATAATGAGCGAGGATGCACAGAAACTATATTGCTGGGGAATCGAAGGAGAAAGCTATATTATAAATGAAAATGGAGAAGAGGAATTTACCGAAACAGCATCCGATGATACTTGGCTTCAAAAGCTTGGAATTAACCCAGTTTGCATGCCTTCAAGACAATCGGTAGAGGCCGCAGATGCACATCTTCCCCAATGGCATAGTGATGTTGATAAACAACTTGTTACTTATATTAGGAAACCATTTCCATTCATATTTGCAACATCAGCTGAAACAGAGATTGATCATGGATATACAAATTATATAGCACGATATGTTTCACAAGAAGGCATAGGATTTATTACAGGGAAATTGAGCTTAGATTCATTTGATTTGTATCTAAAGACCTTAAAGAGTATGGATATAGCTTCTGTAATCAGTGTGAAACAAGCACAATATGATCGATATATAAAAGCATATAAATAATTTATAAAATGTTTCGTATTAATTTATTGTTGAGTGTCAATTACTATAATGGAGGTATTGCGGCACATTAATAAAAAGAGTATAATAATCTCTAAGCGTAAAATTAGACGTTGATTGTCATGTATATTCATACATATTTTGAAGAAAGGAAGTTTTATAAATGACAAAAGTAGATATTATTTCAGGGTTTCTAGGGGCTGGAAAAACAACTCTTATTAAAAAGTTATTAGGTGAAGCATTAAGTAAAGAACAAGTCGTTCTTATAGAAAATGAATTTGGAGAGATAGGAATTGATGGAGGTTTTCTTCGCGATTCAGGAATTGAAATCAGAGAGATGAACTCAGGTTGTATCTGTTGTTCTTTGGTTGGAGATTTTGGCGCTTCTTTAAAAGAAGTAATTGATAAATATCATCCAGATAGAATTATTATTGAACCATCAGGTGTTGGTAAGCTTTCAGATGTTATCCAGGCGGTTAAAGATCTTCATATGGATAATGAAATCCAATTAAATAGTGCAAGTGCAGTAGTTGATGCTTTGAAATGCAAAGTTTATATGAAAAATTTCGGCGAATTCTTTAATAATCAGATTGAGAGTGCTAACACAATCATTTTAAGCAGAACTCAGAATGAGAGCAAAGAAAAACTTGATAAATGCATAGAAATGATTAGACAATTGAATGCGAAAGCTCATATTATTACAACTCCTTGGGACGATTTAGAAGGCATTCAAATCCTTTCAGCGATAGAAAATGCAACGAATCTTGAACTTGAATTATTAAGTGAACAAGAAGAACAAGAACAACATCATCACCATGATGAAGAAGAATGCGATTGTGGACATGACCATGAAGACCACGAACATCATCATGATGGTGAATGCGGTTGTGGACATGACCATGAAGACCACGAACATGATCACCATGATGGAGAATGCGGTTGTGGACACGATCATGAAGACAACGAACATGATCACCATGATGGAGAGTGTGGTTGTGGACACGATCATGAAGACAACGAACATGATCATCATGATGGAGAGTGTGGTTGTGGACATGACCATAGTGAACATGATCACCATCATCATGATGCAGATGAAGTCTTTCATAGTTGGGGTGTAGAAACTCCTAATAAATATGAAAAAGACGTGCTTGAAAAAATACTGGCTGCACTTTCAGATACCAATGAATATGGACAGGTATTACGAGCAAAAGGTATGGTACCACAAGAAGATGGTAGCTGGATGTATTTTGATCTTGTTCCAGGCGAATATGAGATTCGTGTAGGCAAACCTGATTTTACAGGACGTATCTGTGTAATTGGTGCTAATCTAGAAGAAGATAAGCTAAAAGAACTCTTTAGCATTATATAAAAGGCTGGTTTTAATATGCAGTCAGTATAGTTTTATACAGATAGGAGTAGTATGGAAGAGGATTACGAGATACCAGTGTTTCTTATAAATGGATTTTTAGATGGTGGCAAGACAACATTTATATCTGAAACTATTGAGCAAGGACAATTCGATGAAGCGAAAAATAAACTATTGATTATTTGCGAAGAAGGCGAGCAAGAGTATGATGAGGCTATGCTTAAAAAACACGAGATAACAATGATTATTCTTAGCAAAGAAGAATTCACACAGGAAAAACTTGAAGAATTAGATAAGAAGTATGACCCTTGGTTAATTATTATAGAGTATAACGGAATGTGGGAGAAATCACTTTTCGATGATATGAAAAAGCCATTTGGTTGGATGGTATATCAAAACATTGCAATCGTGAATGCAGAGACATTTGAGCTTACTTGGAATAATATGAAATCATTGGCAGTTGAAACAATCAAAGATGCCGAGATGGTTATATTTAATAGATGTAAATCAGGTATGAATCTTGGAAGTTATAGAAGAAGTATTAAGGTTTTGAATCAAGCGGCGCAGATTGCTTTTGAAAATGACAATGGAGATATGGTAGCTACATCAGAACAACTTCCATATGATACAGATGCAGATGTAATTGAAGTGGATGATTCAGACTATGGAATCTGGTATATGGATGTATCTGAACGACCAGAGGTCTATGCAAACAAAATCGTGAAATTTAAGGGTCAGGTATATAAAAGTAAGAAGTTCCCTCACAAGTCATTTATTCCAGGAAGAAAAGCGATGACATGTTGTGCAGATGATACAGCATTTATTGGATATGTTTGCATATTTGAGGATACAGATTCAATCGCAAATAGACAATGGGTGAATGTTGAAGCCACAATCAAGTATGAGTTTCAGAAATCATACGGGAAAAAGGGTCCTGTGCTCTATGCAAAACAAGTGATTGCAGCAGAACCTGCCAAGGATGAATTAGTATATTTTTAAAATAAAATATAATCGAGTTTTAATGATAAAACAAAGTAGTTGAATTCTATCATAAAATGAAACCCCACAAATATAATCTAATATATGCGTTGTGATCTGTAATGGAGAGGACATATGTTGAATTATTTGTGGGGTTTTTTGATTATTATTGGAGTTGTATATGCAGCATTAACAGGTCACATGGCCGAAGTTACAAATGGAGCATTAGATTCATCAAAGGAAGCTGTTTCTATATGTATCACTATGATTGGCGTTATGTCATTATGGTCGGGGCTTATGCAGATTGCTAAGAAAGCGGGCATTATAGCTTCCTGTACTAGGAAAATCCGTCCGTTACTTAAGTGGCTTTTCCCGGACGTTCCACAAGATAACCCAGCAATAGAATATATAGCAACGAATCTGATAGCTGATTTTTTAGGACTAGGGTGGGCATCTACGCCTGCAGGTATTAAAGCCATAAAAGAATTGGCAAAGTTAAATAAAAGAAATGTACACACAGCTTCTGATGCTATGTGTACATTTCTTATTATTAATATAGCGTCCATTCAATTAATTCCAGTTAACATAATAGCATACCGAAGTCAGTATGGTTCGGTTAATCCAGCCGCAATTATCGTACCTGGAATGATCGCAACAACGATATCTACAATCGTAGCCATAATATTTTGTAAAATAAAATATCATAAGCCAAAGAAAGTTAATAAATAAAAACTATTTCCATTTTTTAAAGCTAATATTTAAATCTACTTTCCCGGTAATCCCCTCAACAGTACCAGACTGAGAGTATTGCCAAATGCTAATATCATATGGAAAGTATAGTGATGTGTCGTAGCTAGCATACCATTTTTCATAAGCAGTCAGTTTATCCAAATTGAGTTTTGCTACATAATATTTCAGATTGGAATAGATCATTGGTGTATATCCAGCTGATTTTATCTTTTCACAAAAGGCAATGCATATATTAGTAAGTTCTTCAGAGGTAAGATTTTGCTGTCTAAATGTATCGTTTAGAATTTCCTCTACATCAATTACAATTGGGTAGTTTACGTTATAGCCTTTAATCTGATCTAATATGTATTGTGCTTCTTCGACAGCCTCAGCGGTATTGATTGCCTGCGAATAGAAATAAACACCTACGCCAATACCAGCATTGCTTGCACCGACAATATTTTGCTTGAACGCGGTATCATCGGTAATGATTCCAGTGCCATAGCTACGATATCCAGTACGTAAAAATGCGTATTCCACATTTGAATTTTTGACTTTTGTCCAATCAATATCGCCCTGGTATTTTGAAACATCAATTCCTTTATGGGATGTTACAGTACCATTTTTTGAATAAGTAAGTTCATTATTCTTATCTACTGAAAAGTTTTTGGCTATGAGATCGTTTTTTGGAACTACGTCCGAAATGGAAGCAAATATGTATTTGTCAGTATCGTAATAAACTATATTTTCTGGATATAAACTTCGAATAAGAGAAAGTGCGGAAGTTCCACTAGAAAGCTTTGATTTTATGTCAACTAACGTTTCCGCATTCGCATTTGTAACGGAGGAATCAATTAATGAGTAGAGTTCTTCACTTGTGTAAATTCTGACCCCACTCGTGGTTACAATGGCTTTTTGTTTATGGTAAATTATAAACATAAAAATAGTAGCGGCTAAAGAAATAAGTATAATAATACTAAGAATGCTAATTATAATTTTGTGTTTCTTGTTAGAAAGTGATTTGGTTTTCATTTTTTCGTTTTAGCTCCCTTCTGCTTGCTTTATTTAAAATACTATAGGAGATATAGGAATATGTCAAATTTTATTTGTAATAATTTAGAAAAATTTGGTAATTAGAAGATATTATTTGAAAGGAAGCTATATTATGAATCGTTTGGTTTATATGTCACAATTTATCATACCGCTTGTTATATTCTATATAGTTGGATATGGGATGCTAAATAAGAATAATGTGTATGATGATTTCGTAGAAGGTGCAAAAGATGGTATGAAAACGGTGATTGGAATAATGCCGACGCTTATTGGATTGATGGTTGCAGTTGGAATTTTGAGAACTTCTGGATTCCTTGATTTTTTGGCAAGTGAATTAAAGTTTGTCACCGATAAAATTTCATTTCCAGCGCCAATAGTACCAATTATTCTTATGAGAATGTTTTCTTCGTCAGCGGCGACTGGCTTGACACTAGATATTTTTAAGGAGTATGGGACCGATTCTTATATTGGCTTGTTGACTTCTATTATAATGAGCTGCACGGAGGCCGTGTTTTATGTAATGTCGGTGTATTTTATTGCGGCCAGAGTAAAAAAAACCAGATGGACACTACCGGGTGCATTGATTGCAACAGCAGCAGGGATAGTCGCTAGTGTATTTATAACGAAGTTGATTATCTAAATTTTTAATATAGGAATGTACTTATGTGCATTATTAATTTTTAAATGTACTTATTTGTTTAATATATTTAGTAGTATGGATTAAAACGAGGATAATTTAAGGAATAGAATAAGTATTTAATGAAAATATTAAAACTTTCTAAAGGAAATGACTAATTAGTTGATTAGTGTTTTTATTAATGTTACAATAATACCCATGTTGTGGTAATGAGATTATTACCATTAGTATACGAGAAAAGTAAAAGATAAGACTTGGAGTTAAATGCTTTGAAAAAAGCATACTATAATAAGAAGATAAATAGCGGAGGAAACGATATATGAGAAAAACAAAAATAATATGTACACTTGGTCCAGCAACAGATGGCCGAGAGAATTTAATCAAACTTATTCAAGAAGGTATGAATGTTGCAAGATTTAATTTTTCACATGGTACGCATGAAGAACATAAAGTAAGGATTGAGCAACTGAAAGAATGCAGAAAAGAATTAAATAGTTATGTAGCTGCACTTTTGGATACCAAAGGTCCCGAAATCCGTATCAAACAGTTTGTTAAAGGAAAAATCGAATTAACAAAAGGCCAAGAATTCACATTAACTGCAAGAGATGTAGCTGGCACGGAAGACATTGTATCAATTACATTTGCAGATCTATATAAGGATGTAAAAATTGGAACAAGAATTTTAATTGATGATGGTTTGATAGAGTTACTCGTACTAAGAATTTCAGGCGAGGATATGGTTTGCCAAGTTTTGAACGGTGGAACTATTTCTAATAATAAGGGAATTAATGTCCCTGGTATCAGCTTATCTATGCCATATTTAAGTGCAAAAGACAGAAGTGATATTATTTTTGGTATCAAGAATGATTATGATTTTATTGCTGCATCATTTATACGAGAAGCCGCTGATATTAATCAAATAAGAAAAATTCTCGAAGAAAATGGAAGCACAAATATTCACATTATTGCGAAAATTGAAAATAGTCAAGGAATTCAGAACATAGATGAGATAATAGAAGCTGCTGATGGAATCATGATAGCAAGAGGCGACATGGGCGTTGAAATACCTTGTGAAGACGTTCCTGTTATTCAAAAGATGATTATTAAGAAAGTATATGAAGCAGGAAAGATAGTTATTACTGCAACTCAAATGCTTGATTCAATGATGAAAAATCCAAGACCAACTAGGGCAGAGGCTGCCGATGTTGCCAATGCAATTTATGATGGAACTAGTGCAATTATGTTATCTGGTGAAACCGCAGCAGGATTATATCCAATTGAATCGTTGCAAACAATGGTTAAAATTGCGAATAAAGCAGAAGCAGATATCGATTACAGAAAACGATTTTTTGATCATAAAAGAAAAGAAAATCCTGATATTACGGATGCTATCTCACATGCAACTTGTACAACTGCACTTGATCTTAATGCAGCAGCAATCGTTACAGTTACAAAATCAGGTAAATCAGCAAGAATGATTTCAAGATACAGACCAGCGTGTGATATAATAGGATGTGCTACTGAACCTAAAGTATGTAGACAGCTTAATCTTTCATGGGGTGTTACTCCAGTAATCGTTGAAGAAATGAAAGACGTATTTGAGTTATTTAAACATGCAATAGATGAATCAAAGAAAAATAAATATTTATTATGTGGTGAAGTTGTTGTAATCACATCTGGAGTTCCAATTGGAATTTCTGGGACAACCAATATGATTAAGGTTGAGGTTGTTTCTTAATAGTAGATTATGAAGTTAAGATAGGATAAATAAACATTTTCATAAAAAAGGATACTTGGCTAATTCACCAAGTATCCTTTTTCTTTCAATTCCGCTTCAATTATATCAAGATCTTTTTCAGTATCGGCTTCAACTGTATGATAGTGACGCCCATCCGTAAGATTTTTCAATGGTTTCGTTTTGCTATCTCTAAACTTCTGTAGAAATTCCTTAATGTCTCGTCTAGATGCAATCATTAGATCAACCGTAATCTGGCCGTAAATATCATGCTCAATAACAACATCAAGGACCTTTCCATTATTATCTACAATGATTTCAAGTTCCTGCGCAATTTGTGCATCAGTATGTGTTACATAATAACTGCGTTTGAATCGTTTGCTTTCATCACTGTAGAGAATATAGCCCTTATTAGTGGATAATATGCTTTTATTAACTGCACGTAACAGTGCAATATCTTGAACAATTACTTGTCTGCTTACATTGAGCATCTCAGATAAATCATTTCCGGAGATCGCTTTATCTCTTGTAGTTAGAATTTCGATTATCTTTTTTTTCCTAGAATCGCCTTCCACGGTATATTCATCCTCTCTAATGCATTTGATACCTCTCATCTTAGAATATTTCCTGGATATTTGCAATATAAAAAAAGAGTGATGATGAGATTGAAATTATTATAATGTAATTACGATTGCTTTTTTTGATTGGCGGATGATTTATTAGAAGCTTTCGTTGAAGATATATCAGAAGCGCTAACGGAAGTATTACTTGATAATTTATCTGAAGCGCTAGTTGAAAATTCCTTTGAGGATTTCCTTGCAGCTTTGGCGGCTACGTGGGGAACCCCAAATTGATATAAATCATTATACTGTTGTGCAGAATCAGTTTCGTTACTCCCTTGTGAAATTAATCCCGTGCATTCATTTGCAGAAGACGTTCCAGCCATATCTAAATAATCCTCGTCTGTATAATATTCATTATTATCTTTATCTCTTTCATTCATATAATTACACACCTTTCTTTATCTATCTTCTCATAACAAAAAAAATAAATTTATTAATATTATAGTTTCCCACGTGATTGTATTTCTATTCATCTAAATCCCAGATATTACAAATAACTTGTCCATTTTATGGAAATAACTTGTAATAAAAACAACTATGTTATAAAATTAAGCCAGACAAGGTAAAGGGAATATATTGCAATGAGGCAGGCATATTAAGGGAAGCTTTATTGTTAATATCGTTTATTATTCGTTGCAGATTCCCTAGTGAGTCTGTTATTTTTTTTAATGAAAATATATTGGTAACTATTCAGAAGTAACTATTCCGCGAGGTGTTTTTGCATGTTTCATCAAAAATCCGAGGTTTATAGCACCAAATTACATGTTTATAGCAATTTGTGTGCATCGCGAAGCGTGTAATTGTTCAGGACTGAACAGTTACAATATATTTGTATTAAACGGTGAGCAAGTTACTTCGTTACGAAGGCATTGATTTGTGAAATACTATTTATTTTAGAATGGGGAGCAGAGATGAAAGAGGATAAATTGCTAGCACAAGGAAATACCGCTGAAATATATGAATATTCAGCAGATAAAATTATCAAGTTGTTTAGACAAAATATGCCATATGCGGCATGTGAAAGCGAGTATTACATTACAAAGAATGTATATCAATCGCTAAATATAGGGCCGCATGTATATGAACAAATAGATGTGGATGGCAGAAATGGTATCGTCTATGAGAAGATCATAGGGAAAACCTTGCTGAGCATAATGTTATTAAAAATATGGAAATCCAAGAATATGGCGAAACAAATGGCACACTATCATATGGATATTCAAAAAGAAGTGGCATTTGAACTCCCTAGTGTTCATGCAAAATTAAAAAATGATATCAGTGCTATTACTGAATTGGATCAAGAGGAAAAAAATATTCTATACGAATACATAGATGCGCTTCCACATGGTAAATGTTTATGCCATTTCGACTTTCATCCTGGAAATATTATGATGCGTGATAATCAGGCAGTTGTAATAGACTGGATGACTGCATGTGTAGGCGATAAACTATCTGATGTTGCAAGAACGGGAGTCATGTTAAAATATGCAGAAATCCCAATCAAATCTAAACTTTTAAAGAAGTTTATGAGAAAATTTCAAAATGGAATATATCAGGAATATTTGAAAGAATATATTCGCATTACGGGTACATCCATTGCTCAGATCGAAAAATGGGAGTATCCAATCATGGCTGCAAGACTTCGTGAGTGGGTACCAAAAAGCGAAAAGCAGGTTTTGCTAAATCTTGTTCATGAATACGCAAAATGATTATTATATAGATTGACAAGCAATGATGCGTTGTAACTTACAGACACATCATTTATATAACCATAGGAAAGGCATATAAAATGAAATATTTAATCATAAACGGAAGTGCACATAAAGGAAATACATGGAAACTTGCTATGGTTGTAAAAAATCATATGAAAGTGTATGACAAAAATGCAAGTTTTAAAGAGATACATCTGTTACAGGAAGAAATACCATTTTGTAATGGATGTAGTTTGTGTTTTAGAAAGGGAAATGAATTTTGCCCGCATAATAATAAAATACAGCCGATTATTGACGCTATGGATGAGGCAGATGGAATTATAGTTTTATCAACTACATATGGAATGAGAGAAACAGCACTGCTTAAAAACTTTATGGATCATCTTAATTATATGATGCATCGACCATATTTCTTCAAAAAGAAAGCGCTGATTATAACAACAACTGGAGGCGTGGGAGCAGGTTCGGCGGCTAAAAGTATATCCGCCGAATTATATGGTTTTGGTTTTAACAGGTGTTATTTATTACCCACTGCGTCTTTTAGCTGGAATGCCTATGTGCCAGGAAAATCTATAACAATGAAATGTGATAAAATAGCTAAAAAATTTGTGAATGACATTATGTCGGAAAAGCCAAAAACAGTACGATATACATTACTGATACCATTCAATCTGTTCAGAGGAATGTCGCTTGCCTATATAAAAGGTACTGAATATGAAACAGAAGATGGTAATTATTATACCAGCAAGGAGATTAAAAAACATGTTTATGGGAAAGGTGTTCCGATTCCTGTGGGGGGGAATGCATTAGGAGCAGTTTTTTATTGGATAGGTAAGATGGCAAGTAAGTTTACAACTGTCACATATAAGAAATAACAATAATACAATGTGTGATAAAAGAGGGGGATAACAAATGATTAAAAAGAGAATTACTTGAAGAAACAGGTGAAAGCGTTTTTGACAATAGCATAATTGCGGGGAAGGATATTTTGACATATGAAAAGATTGCTGAAGTTTTCAAGACCATATTATATATATATTATTATTTCAACAATTGCTAGTATAGGTGTCGCATTGGCAAATGTATGGGTAATTGATATATTAAAAAATGTTATTGATGAGAGTATAAATGGAGGATCATCATTGATATTCATACAGTTAGGGGAAGGTGGGCTCGCAATCATCTTGGGAATGGCAGCAAATTATCTCGTAATCTATACGACTGGATATTATGGTGCTGGTGTTTTAAAAGATATTAGAAGTGTAACGATAAAGCATGTGACTCAGCTGGCACCGGATTATATGGAAAAGAATGATTTTGGAGATTTGATGGCAAGAATGTCTTCTGATGTTGAAGGGATTTCTGATTATCTATCATCATCATTTAAAGACTGCATTTATGTACCAATACTTGTGGTTATTTTTGTGGTTTATTTAGTTTATATGAATCCAATATTAGCAGTCGCTTGCTTGTTTCCACTACTCATTTTTGTACCTATTAGTATAAAACTGATGAAACCTATCAAATTTAGTCAGATGGAATATAGTAAGAAGTTGGGAAGAACCAATAATAACATTCAAGAAGTCTGTGATGGCATTGACATCATAAAATCTTATAATCTAGAAGAAAAATTAGAGAAGAAATATTATAAGGATTTGAAAAAGACATTAGATATTTCTTTTACCAATGATTTGCGTCAGTATAATGTAGAACCAATTTCTAGAATGATTAGTGAATTACCAGTGGCTATCGCATTGTGTCTGGGTGGATACCTAGTCTTTCAGAATCAAATAACGTTGGGTGTTTTAGTTGCATTTGTGAGTGTTATGAAAAAGTTGATTGATCCGCTTCAAAGTGCTTACCAATTGGTTGTCAGAACCCAATGGGCAATGGTTTCAGTGGAAAGAGTATTCTATATTTTGGATGAACCGAAAGAACAAGAAGACAATCAATACTGTGAAGTTGATATAGATAATGAGGATGTATTTACATTAAAAAATGTGTCCTTTGCATATGATGGAATGGTTGAGAAAAAGAATGCACTAGAAGGCATCGACTTGACAATTGGAAAAGGGAAAAAGATTGCTTTTGTAGGAAGAAGTGGCGGTGGAAAGAGCACATTGCTAAAACTATTATATAAACATTATACGATAACAGACGGAGAAATGATGTTTCATGGTATTCGTTATAGTGATTTGAATCCGAATCAGTTGAGAGATAATATCGCTTTGATCTCACAGGATGCATTTTTATTTCCGATGTCAATTGAAGATAATATAAGGATTGGTAATCCCAAGGCTTCTAAAGAAGAGATAGTGAATGCGTCGAAAGTGGCAAATTGTCATGAATTTGTAGAAGAATTTCCAGAAAAGTATGAGACAATGGTTGGCGAAAAGGGAACTTTGTTATCGGGTGGACAAAAACAAAGGATATCTATAGCGAGAGCTATTTTAAAAAATTGTCCTGTTATTTTGTTAGATGAACCAACATCAGCATTGGATAAGAAGTCTGAGCAATTAGTAAATGAAGCAATTGACAGGATATCAAAGGATAAGACGGTGGTGGTCGTTGCACACCGAATTTCAACAATTGTAAATGCAGATGAGATTGTTGTAATTGATGACGGAAAAATTATTGAAAAAGGGAAACATGATATCTTGATGAAGCAAAATGGTCTATATTCAAAAATATACACAGAATATATATCAGATGGAGGTAGTCTGGCATGAAAAATATAAAACGATTACTTCAATATATGGGAGACAGAAAAATCAAGTATTTTGTTCTTTTGATTGCAACACTAATCATTTCCGCAGTAACTCAATTATACTATTCGTATATTTACAAATCGCTGTTTAATTCGATTGAATATAAGGATAAAAACTTATTCGTTGTGGCTTGCATTATGTGTGCAATCTTTATTGTGATTAGTTATGTTTCACCTTATATGCGTTATTTCCAAATGAAACAGGTCAGGATGATTGTATTTCGAATTAAGATTGAAATGTTTAAAAAGCTCACAAAGCTAAACATGCAGTACTTCGAGGAACATCATAGTGGGGATACTTTAAAAAGATTAAATAATGATGCAAATACACTAAAGTATACCTATTTTTCAGGGATATTTAGAGTGTTGGTCTTGATCACGAATGGTAGTGCATCAATAGTGGCGATGTTTATTTATTGTTCTAAATTGGCATTGGTATCAATCGTTTTTTCTGCGATTTCAGTGACGATTTCAATTTCAATGAACAAAACGATAGAAAATCTTAGTCAGGATATCCAGAAAAAAGTAGTTAAACTTACCGAGCGTTTAAGTGATTTGTTTTCTGGATTTCTTGTAATGAAGATGTATTCTGGATCAAAGCTTGTAACAGAGCGGTATTTGACAGAAAATGAAAATATAACTGAGGGAGTAAGGAAAAAGACGAGAACGCTTTCCTTACTAGAAATGCTGTCTTTCTTGACCGGTATGTTTGGAAATTTTGGTACAATTCTAATTGGTGCTTTTTTAGTAAAACGTGGAGAAATAGATTACGGAACGATTATGGCGGTTGTAACTTTGCAGATGAGTGTTAGTGGCATGCTGCAGTTTTTAGGAGGCGCACTGGCAGATATGACGTCGTTATTGGTAGATGCGCAAAGAGTTTTTGACTTCCTTGAATCAAATGAAGACGAAGTTGATACTTTTAGTGGTATTTCTAATGATAAGGATTTGGACCTGGCATATGAAAAAGGAATTAGTATAGAGAAACTAACATTTGCTTATAAAGACAGAGAGCCAATTTTACATGATTTTAATTTGCAAATAAAAAATGGTGAAAAGGTAATGTTGGTGGGTGAGTCAGGTTGTGGCAAAAGTACAATACTAAAGGTGCTCATGCGCTTCTATGATCAATCAGAAGGTATAATTCGGATATGTGGCCATAATATTGAAGAATATAGTTTAAAACAGCTGCGAAATATGATAACATATGTACCACAGGAAAACTATTTATTTGAAGGTACCGTAATGGAAAATATTTTATTTGGAAACCCATACGTAGATAAAGCAATGGCCAAAGATGCAGCGCAGATGGCATATGCGCATGATTTTATTAGTGACATGCCAAACGGATACGATACAATTTTATCCACTGGTGGAAGAAATCTATCTGGTGGCCAGCGCCAGCGAATCGCAATCGCAAGAGCATTTCTCAAGAACTCCCCCATTTTACTGATGGATGAACCTTCATCGGCGTTAGATGTTGAGAGTGAAAATAAGATTAATCTAGCAATGAAACAACTTATGGGAAATAGAATTGTCATTATGGTAACGCATCGAACTTCATCTTTTCACGAATTTGATCGAGTTTTTGAATTGTAGACTAGAAACATCTAGCCTATATATGGTAGCGCGTATATGTATGAGATGACCATCATTGTTCAATTGTTTTATGAAGATATTCAAAATTTAATTAGCTAAAAACGATAAGAATGATTAGAATAATAAGAGTGATAAAAATAAGAAGATACATACTTATTTTTAATGTAAAGGAGATTAATAAATTATGGTTGAACAAGATTATATAACACGTCTCATAAATGGAAATATTAGAACAATATTAAAACTAGTATTTCATATTGATACGAATGAGGAAGAGAATATTGAATTAGAAAATGAAGAGACAGCACAAAAATATATTAGGTTGACTGATTTAATCAATGCAGGAAAAATAAATGAGGCCGAGAATAAATTACTAGAGGAATTGGATTATAGTGATATTAAGCAATTTGAGATGGCGCTTAAATTTTATGCCTATTTGAATGAAGTAGATCAAGATTTCTTAGAAGAATGTAACTATACAAAAAAAGAAATTGTGCAAGGAATCAAGGATATGTCTAAAATGTATGGATATGGTGGATTGACAGCTTCATTTTTAGATATTGAGTAAGTGCAAAAGTTTCTATTTAATAAAAATTGTTTGAATTATAGATTTGTGAAGTTGCCTTAAAAAGAAAGAAATCAAAAAATGTAACTATAAAAAATCAGAGATATTTATTATATTGAAAGGTAGAATAGTCGCCAGAAGGAGTCATGTAATGCGGGATGCAGAAAAAACAATTGGTAATATAATCGATAAGCAAAAAATAGCGTTTATTAGCTCTGTGGATTTGGAGGGGTTCCCCAACACAAAAGCAATGCTTGCGCCACGTAAAAGAGATGGTATTAAAACCATCTATTTTACGACCAACACATCTTCAATGCGCGTTGGGCAGTATAGGGTGAATCCAAAAGCTTGTATATATTTTTGCGATAGTCGATTTTTTAGAGGGGTTATGCTCAAAGGTACAATTGAGTTGATGGAAGACCAGCTAACGAAAGAGATGATATGGGAAACTGGTGACGCAATGTATTATCCCAAAGGTGTGACGGATCCCGACTACTGTGTACTTAAATTTACTGCAATATCAGGTAGATACTATAGCAACTTTAAATCCGAAGAGTTCACAGTTGAGTAAAATTATATTATGTAAAAATGAAATATAATTATATAGCTTAAACATCATGTAATGGAGGGGATACTTGCTATGCAAGATGCATATTCAAAACAATTTATTGAGGCATTGAAAAGCCAAGATATTAAAGCTGTAAGACAGATACCAAAAGCAGATTTACATAATCATTTTGTGCTAGGTGGTAATCGTGAGTATATTAAGAAAATGTCGGGAATTAGTATACCATACCATAAAGGTACATTATCTTGCATGCAGGAAATGCATGACTGGAATGGAAAATATATTGGTGAGAAATTTGATGACACGCAGATGCGAAAACTTCTAATTGAAGCAACATTTGTTCAAGCTAAGGCAGATGGAGTGAAAATACTTGAAATTGGAGAAGATGTCTGGGGGTTAGGAGCATACTTTCACAATGATATTGAGGAGCTAATTGAAGCATTTCACAACGCAAATCGTACAATTGCACCAGAAGTGGAATTAAGGCTTCAAATCGGCATGTCAAGACATTGCAAAGTAGACTATCTGATGAAATGCCTGGATCGATTTTGGGGACATAAAGAATTTTATTCCATTGATTTATATGGAGATGAATTAGCACAACCGATAGAAAATTTCACTGCAATTTACAATAAGGCAAAGGCTAATGGTTTGCAGTTAAAAGCACATATTGGAGAATGGGGAACTGCGAAGGACATACAAAAAGGAATTGAACTGTTAGAACTTGATGAAGTACAGCATGGGATTGCCGCTGTAGATTCTGAAAATGTAATACAATACTTGGTAGATCATAGTATACGACTTAATGTTACACCAAGCAGTAATGTGAAGTTAGGCAG
>Ga0302165_10000108_pt1 | contig 37796 bp, 31 predicted proteins | sample I_Fen_E3_2_FD_193499 | JGI IMG/M metagenome (GOLD analysis project Ga0302165, IMG submission 193499) | Peat permafrost microbial communities from Stordalen Mire near Abisko, Sweden - I_Fen_E3_2 | ecosystem: Environmental > Terrestrial > Soil > Wetlands > Permafrost | place: Sweden: Abisko...
TCCGGTTTTATGATTTTGTTGTGGTGACTTAATTATACCAAAACCATAGGTTTCGTGCTATTTTAATGCCAGTTATTATTGAATTTTCAAGGTGCATAGGCACTTATTCAAGTGCGAAGTTTGAGTATCTAATTAAAATTATATATGCAACATTATAGCACTTATTATATATTATTGTATAATTAAGCATAAATTGCTTTTCTGATTTAAAATCCCTTATTTTGGTATCAGAATGAGATGTATGAGATTGCACAAATAAGTTTTTGCTCTTAATTGTATGCTAATATCAACTGTTTTGGCACATTTCCTTATTGAACAGCTATTTATCATACATTTATCATAGAGTATCCACTTTTTAATATCCTTTTTGCGATGGTAGCAATGCTATATGATGTGTTACTACTGACGTTTGAATAGATGCAGTAACAGCTTTTCATATTTATAGAATAAAAATGGCTCTAGGTTCATAGTTATGTAAAATCAATACGATTTTCTCTCAACTATGAACCTAGAGCCTAAAAATATTCCTTCTTTAGTAAAAAAAGTTACTTCTATTAATATTTAATTTGTGAATAAAGCCACTCTTACGGTGTGCTGTATTAATGAACTAAAACAACATTTGTATCGTTAAGTGAAGGTTCAATCCAAAGATCTCCCCTTGAAACCCAGCCACTATTTATTAAACCGTAGTGTTCGGCATAACTAGAAGTATAATTATATGCACCTATTGCAGAATTCGGATTATATTCTCCGTATACAATATCAGAAGTACAGCTCATACTATTATCAGCTGCGTAAAAAGCGATACCTTCAAAAGACCAACCACTGTTTGCTAAATTATTCTTTTCCGTTGCAGATGCTACAAATATATGATTACCAGTGTTTGAATTATATAATCGATATATTGGATTTGCACTGCTAAGTGGTGAATAAAAAACAATACCCTCTTTTGTCCAGCCAGCTGTAACTAAATTACTTATTTCTGCTTTGTTTACAGAAAGAAAATGTTCACCAGAATTTGGATTGTATAACCGATATACAGGTTCTACTTGAATCGTCTGATTCGCCATTACTGGGGTTGATGACATTGCTAATGTACCTATTAGGCATGTCAAGGTTAATAAAGCTGCAAATACTTTTTTTAATTTGTTTTTCATACTCATTTCTCCTTTTTGTCTATTAAATTTAGTTTATTACATATATATTATATGCTTTTTGATAAATACTTGCAAGGTCAGAATACAATATATATACAAATATATAGTTATTTATGTGAAGACAATATATAAGGATATATTCTGGGAACAGAAGAGAAAGAGATACCCTTATATCCCAGAGAGACCCAAAAACCTAAAAATTTGTGTATCTGATTCTAATTGTAAAATAATCTCAATAAGGAGAAGATAATAAATCGAAAAAAAATTGAAATATAGGATTGACAAACCGATTTTACTAGTCTAAAATACAAATCACAAAGCAATTCATACATATTCAATATGAATTTAGGTTAATAAAGAAAAGGAGCAGAAGCAAGATGAGAAGAATCATGAAAAATCGATGTTGCGGCAGAAGTTTTACAAAGGAAAATGATCGAATGTGTTGCTGTCTTTCCTTTTTTTCGGTAAACTAGTAGAAGAATTTACAGCCATGCTGTAATCGGATAAAAAATGAATATTGATAATAAGAATGGAGAATTGATTATGAGTAAAAAACCTTATAGTGAAAGAAATCTTAAATTTGAAACATTGCAGTTACATGTAGGACAGGAACAGCCAGATCCAGTGACTGATGCAAGAGCAGTTCCAATATACGCCTCTTCCTCCTACGTTTTTCATAATTCAGAACATGCAGCAGCAAGATTTGGATTAGCAGATGCAGGGAATATATATGGACGTCTTACGAATCCAACACAGGATATCTTCGAGCAGAGAATTGCAGCTTTAGAGGGTGGTGTAGCAGCGTTGGCAGTTGCTTCTGGAGCAGCAGCAGTTACCTATACAATTGAGAATCTTGCACAGGCAGGAGATCACATTGTTGCAGCAAATAACATTTATGGCGGTACTTACAATTTACTGGCTCATACATTACCACAGTTTGGAATTGAAACGACATTTGTAGAACCATTGGATGTTAGCAATTTTGATAAAGCAATTAAAGATAATACAAAGGCAATTTTTATCGAAACCCTTGGAAATCCAAATTCAGATGTAACAGATATTGAAGCAATTGCAAAAATTGCACATGCGCATAAAATACCACTTGTGGTAGACAGCACATTTGCAACACCATTTTTAGTAAGACCAATTGAATATGGTGCAGATATTATTGTACATTCTGCAACAAAATTTATTGGTGGACATGGCACTGCAATCGGCGGAGTTATCATTGACAGTGGTAAATTTGACTGGGAAGCTTCCGGGAAATTCCATTCCTTAACAGATCCAAATCCAAGTTATCATGGAGTAAGCTTTACAAAGGCAGCAGGTCCAGCAGCATTTGTTACAAAAATCCGTGCAATTTTATTGCGTGATACAGGTGCAACAGTTTCTCCATTCCATGCATTCATTTTCTTACAAGGTTTGGAAACATTATCTTTACGTGTGGAAAGACATGTAGAGAACTCATTAAAAGTTGTGGAATATTTAAACAATCATCCACAGGTTGAAAAAGTACATCATCCTGCAGTAACAGACGATCCATCCCAGCAGGAATTATATAAAAAGTATTTTCCAAATGGCGGAGGTTCTATCTTCACGTTTGAAATTAAAGGAACAGATAAGACAGCAAAAGATTTTATTGATAATCTTGAAATCTTTTCCTTACTTGCGAATGTGGCAGATGTAAAATCACTTGTGATTCATCCAGCTTCTACAACACATTCACAGTTAAACGAAGCAGAGCTTTTAGAGCAGGGAATTAAACCAAATACTATTCGTTTATCGATTGGTACAGAACATATAGATGATATTATCGAAGATTTAGAAGAAGCTTTTCAAGCTGTAAAATAAGATAAAAATAGAAAAAAGAGGAAAACAATATGTCAAAAATTTACAAAGGAACTTTAGAACTAATTGGAAAAACTCCACTTGTTGAAGTTGTTAACATTGAAAGGAAACATGGATTAGAAGCAACCATTCTTGCAAAACTGGAATATTTTAATCCAGCAGGAAGTGTAAAAGACAGAATTGCTAAAGCAATGATTGAAGATGCAGAAGCAAAAGGAATCTTAAACAGTGAATCTGTTATTATTGAACCTACTTCCGGAAATACAGGTATCGGTCTTGCTGCAATTGCAACTGCAAAAGGCTATCGTGCAATTTTAACAATGCCTGAAACAATGAGTATTGAACGTAGAAATATTTTAAAAGCATATGGTGCTGAAATTGTATTAACCGAAGGTGCAAAAGGAATGAAGGGTGCCATTGCAAGAGCAGAAGAACTTGCAAAAGAAATTCCTCACAGCTTTATTCCAAGCCAGTTTACAAACCCCGCAAATCCAAAAGTACATAGAGAAACAACAGGTCCTGAAATTTGGAATGATACAGACGGAAAAGTAGATTTCTTTATCGCTGGTGTTGGTACAGGCGGAACAATTTCAGGTGTTGGCGAATATTTGAAATCACAAAATCCAAATGTAAAAATTATAGCTGTTGAACCAGAATCTTCTCCTGTTTTATCCGAAGGAAAGAGCGGAGCTCATAAAATTCAGGGTATCGGAGCAGGATTTGTTCCAGAAACATTAAATACAAAAATTTATGATGAGATTTTTAAAGTCTCAAATGAGGATGCATTTGTAGTAGGAAAAGAGATTGCAGCAACAGAAGGTATCTTAGTAGGTATTTCCTCTGGAGCAGCTTTATATGCTGGACTTGAGATTGCAAAGAGACCTGAAAACAAAGGAAAAACAATTGTAGTATTATTACCAGATAGTGGTGACCGCTACTATTCAACAGCTTTATTCGTTGAATGAAGAGCGCCTAAAGCAACCTTCTAGTTAGACATTATAATATATTTTTAACTCCTTCTAAAAAGGCACTGTATGAAAAATCATGCGGTGCTTTTTGTTGCTTTTATTTCTTACAATTGACATATGTTACACTTTCTGAGTAATATATAGTTGAAAAAATCGTATTGGGGAGTATGATAAACATGATTTATGCATAGAAAGTAAATTCAATCGTAGCTTTCAAAAAGGAGAAGGAACCATGATAAGAATTGCTATAGTAGAAGATGATAAAAATTATGCAGAAGCACTCATGAAATATATTTTACGATATGAAAAAGAAAGTAATCAAAAATTTCAAATCATGAAATTTCAAGATGGGGAAGATATTATAAATGAATACAAAGCAGAATATGATATTATCCTGATGGATATTGAAATGCAGTTTATGGATGGCATGACAGCAGCAAAAGAAATTCGTAAGTCAGATTCAGAAGTAGTCATTATATTTATTACGAATATGCCGCAATATGCAATGAAGGGATATGCGGTAGAAGCGTTGGATTATGTGCTAAAGCCCATCAATTATTATGCATTTTCCCAAAGAATAGACAGAGCCTTATCCAGAATGCAGAAACGAACTAAAAAATATATTTCATTATCCTATAAGGGAAGAGTAAAAAAAGTAGATATTTCAGATATTTTTTATATTGAAGTACAAAATCACTACCTTAGTTATCATACAAAAGATGGAGAGTATTCTGTCCGTGGAACGATGAAAGAGTTAGAAGAAAGCCTTCAAAATGAAACTTTTTTCCGATGTAACAAGTGCTATTTGATCAATCTGGAATATGTAAATGGTTTTGATGGAAATAATGTGGTAGTTGGAACGGATGAAGTACAGGTCAGCAGATCAAGGAAGAAAGAATTGCTGGATGTTTTAAATAATTATATGAATGAGGTGCGAAAATAATGAATATAGACTGGGTAAATACACCAGGAGGATATTATGCAATAGGCTATTGGATATCCTGTTGTATGTTCATTTTCAATAGCCCCCAAAAAACGGATAGAAAACAAAGAAACATAAGTATGGGATTGTTTGGCATACTTTTGTTTATTTTCATGACAGTTACACATGGAACTTCACAGTGGTTATTTGTACCATTTATGATATCTTTTGTATTTATGATGTGGATTATTTTGTATTATAATTGCAAATATGATTGGAAAACAGCGCTGTACTATACTGCAAGAGTATTTATTTTAGGCGAATTCATTGCGTCTTTTGAATGGGAAATGTTTTATTATGCTGTTATCTATGTACATATGCCAGAAAATATAATTACAAATATTTTGTTTTTACTTCTTGTAGATGGTGCAATGATTCTAATCATGTATAAACTTGAAAAGAAAAACAGAGAAGTCAATAAAAATATTCAGATTAACAATCGTGAATTGCTTTCGGCGGGAGCGATTACATTAGCGATTTTTACCGTAAGTAATTTAAGCTATGTTCTTAAAAATACACCTTTAGGAACCGCTTTTGTGCAGGAATTATTTATCATTCGAACACTTGTTGATCTGGGAGGAGTAGCGATTCTTTATGCATATCATGTGCAGATGGGAGAACTCAGCATGCGATTTGAAGTAGAAAAACTTCAGGATATGCTGAATATGCAATATCACAATTATGAAATGTTAGAGCAAAGTGTAACAGCAGTCAATCAAAAATATCATGATTTAAAATACCAGATAGCCATTTTAAAACAGGAGGCAAATGAGAAAGAAAGCCTTTCTTATTTAGACCAGATGGAGCAGGAGATTAAATCATATGAAGCTCAAAATAAAACAGGAAATAAAGTGCTTGATATTATTCTTACAGGAAAAGCATTGTATTGCCAGAATAATTGGATTGAACTTACAAGTGTAGCAGATGGAGCATTGCTCAATAAAATGGATGTCATGGATATCAGCACACTATTTGGTAATATGCTCGATAATGCAATCGAAAGTGTAAGCAGGATTGAACACAAAGAAAGACGGCTGATTCATTTAAATGTTTCAAAGCAGAAAAATTTCCTTTTGATTCGAATGGAAAACTGTTATGATACACAACCAGATTTTGAACATGGAATACCTTCCACAACGAAAAAAGATAAAAAGTTACATGGCTATGGATTAAAAAGTATTCAAAGCACTGTGAAAAAATATGATGGTTCTGTCACAATACAGGCAGAAAATGGATGGTTTGAAATACGAATTTTAATTCCCCTCAAAAATGAAGAGCGTAGTGAAATAAATATAGAAAAATAAATTGAGAAATAGACAGAGTAATAAATAGAGAAACGAGCAGAGAAATAAACAGAGAAATAGACGGAGAAATGAATATATAGAAACGAGCAGAGAAATAAATCTGGAAAAATGAATATAGAAAAAAACGAACAAAAAAGACTGGTTTATTTAAAGTGCAAAATGTATGATAGTGCTGCTTTAAATCAAACCAGTTTTGTTTACGTCAAATTACATACCGTTTGCGACAATGTATTCCTTACATGCAATTTAGAAGCTATACTAGAGCTATCAATAAAACAAAAATTGTTTGTCAATATCTGGATATTCATTTCGAAACAGGATACAGGAGGAAACAAAATGCTCAGAATAAATAAAGTCACCATTGAAAACCGAAAAGAAGGCTGTGTTACGGATGACTTACATCCCAGGATTTCTTTTTCTTTTGAGAGTGATAACAAAAATGTAGAATTAAAACAGGCGAAAATTTCCGTAGGAGATTGGAATTGTATAACAAAACAGCAGGTAGCAATTGAGTATTGTGGAGAGAAGTTAGCCGCATTTACAAAATATCTGGTGACCGTGGAAATACTTGATAACTATGGAGAAACAGCTGTCTGTAAGAATACATTTGAAACAGGGCGGTATGGAGAGCCATGGCAGGCAAAGTGGATAACAGATACGACGTATGTGTTTCAAGAAAAGCATGTATCACCAAAAACAATGACTTTTTTAAAAGAGATTGCTCTGAAAAAAGAGATTTCCGAAGCGAAAATCTATGCCACAGCATTGGGAATTTACGAACTGATGATAAATGGACAAAAGGTTGGTCAGGATTATTTTGCACCAGGGTATACTTCCTACAAAACAAACCTTCAGTATCAGGTATATGATATTACGTCTCAGTTACAAAAAGAAAATCAACTGATAGCAGTTGTTGGAGGCGGATGGGCAGTTGGTGCATTCAATTATAAAAGAGTAAATCGTACATGGGCAGATCGTCAGGCATTTTTGCTAGAACTTCGCATTATTTATACCGATGGAACAAGTGAAGTGATAGGTACGGATGAATCCTGGAAAGTTACAGAGGAAGGAAATTATAAATTCAGTGAGTTTTATATTGGAGAAGTCTATGATGCAACTGTTGATTTAAACAAGCTGGATTGGAAACCGGCTGGTATAGAAAGTGTAAAGAATCCTCCAAATTTAAAGGTTTCTTATGGAGACATGGTAAGAACACATGAAGAATTTTTACCAAGATCGGTTGAAGTCGCACCAAGTGGAATGCTCATCTATGATATGGGACAAAATTTCGCAGGCGTCATAAAAGCAAAAATCAAAGGGAAAAAGGGTCAGAAAATTACATTTCATCATGCAGAAGTATTAATGGATGGAGAACTTTTTATAAAACCGCTTCGAAGTGCATTGCAACAGGCAGTATATACCTGCATAGACGGAGAACAGGAATATTCCCCGAAACTGACTTATATGGGATTTCGCTATGTGGGCGTGGAAGGAATCAGACAGGAAGACTTGACCTTAAGCGCACTTGCACTTTACTCCGATATGGAAGAAATTGGTGGATTTACATGTTCGAATGAATTGGTGAATAAATTACAGCAGGCAATCTGCTGGGGAGCAAAATCCAATTTTGTAGATATCCCAACGGACTGTCCGCAACGGGATGAACGTATGGGATGGACCGGAGATATTGCAGTCTTTGCACCGACAGCAGCATATAACTTTAACACCAACCGTTTTTTGGAAAAATGGTTGTTAGATGTAAAGGCGGAGCAACGAAAAGGTGGCGGAATTCCAATGGTAGTTCCTAGTTCAGCGGTTCCAATGCAGTGGGAACTTATGATTCCAATGGCAGTTGACCATTGGGGGGATGCCTGCGTATGGGTTCCCTGGGCAGAATATCAGGCGCGTGGAGATATTCGAATCTTAAAAGAAATGTATCCAACGATGAAAAAATATGTGAAAGCCTGTAAATTCTGGGCAGAACTTTTTTCCTTTGGAAAACACAAAAGAGTATGGCATCTGCTTCATCATTATGGAGACTGGTGTGCACCAAATGTTTCTATGTTTGGCTGGATGAAAAAGGGAAAATGGACCGCAACTGCAGCACTTGCACGTACGTCTGCAACGCTGGCTGAAATTGCTAAAATACTGGGAAAAGAAGAAGAATCTCTTTCTTATGAAACACTAAGTAAAGAAACGTCAGAAGCATATCGTACGATTCTGATGGATGAAAACTGCAAGATAAAACACGAGTTCCAGACAGGATATGTACTGCCATTGCATTATGGGATGTTACCGGAAAGAGAACAAAAAATGACGGCAAAAAACCTTGTGGAAATGGTGCGAAAAAATGAGTATCATATTGCAACAGGTTTTCCCGGAACGCCTTATATTTTATTTGCACTTGCAGAGCATGGCTATGAAAAAGAAGCGTTTCAAATGCTTTTAACAGACACCTGTCCTTCCTGGTTGTATGAAGTAAAAGCAGGTGGGACTACAATTTGGGAGCGCTGGGATGCGTTACGCGAGGATGGAACCTGCAATACTGGAGACGATGACGGAACAGGCGGGATGGTATCCTTTAACCATTATGCAAGTGGATCGGTAGGAGCGTTTTTATATGAAAAGATTGCAGGAATACAGCCAATCGAAGCTGGTTATAAGCAGTTTAAAATAGCACCACTGATAGGTGCAGGTCTTACCTTTGCAAAAGGAAATATGGTATCTCCATATGGAGAAATTAAAAGTGAATGGGAATTAAATGCAAACGAATTTACTATAAAAATCACAGTACCAGCAGGAAGTAAATGTATTTTAGAACTTCCAAATAAGGAGCAAAAACAGTTTGGAAGTGGTCAATACGAGGAGCGGATTTTCTTATAGGAGCTGTTGCATGAAAGAAGTATAAGAAGCATAAGAAATCTTTTTAAAAATCAAATTACGCAAAAAAGACGTCAGAAGAGAATACAAACTGGCGTCTTTTTCCTTTCATAAAAAACAGGAATTGTGCAAAAAAAATACCTGAAAGAAAGCATCTTGTGCGATTACATTAGACAGATAGACGGCAATAAATAAGCTTCGGTTTGCGACATAATAAATACCGTTTACGACACCTGTCATTCATTTGAAAAAAGTTGTTTTATAATAGCAATTAGTGAATATGTGGAATCATTCGTTTAAACGTTACAGGAGAAACGAACTTGATTTGAAAGAAAAGAGGGAAAGAGGGAGTATATGCAGATAAAGTCAAATGGATTTTTTGAAAATCCGTTGTTTAAAACGAAGATTACTTCAGCAAATGTAAAACCAAAAGAGATGCTGTTAGGATATTTTATCGGACCATTTTGTGCATTCATTTCCAATGCGATTTTTGGTTCTTATCTAAACCGTTATTATTCAGATGTATTAGGATGGACAGATACTGCAAAGTTTGGAATATTTTCGGCAGTCTTACCAATGATTTCCGTAATATTTGTAATTATCGGTAATTTGTTAGTAGGGCGACTGATTGATAACACAAGGACAAAGCAGGGAAAGGCAAGACCATTTATGCTACTGTCAGCACCACTTGTTGCAATTGCAGTTATGTTGCTGTTTTTAGCACCACGAGGGGAAAGCGCAGTTTGGCAGATGGTATGGATTGCAGTATCCTATAACCTTTATTATGCAGTAGCCTATCCGTTTTTTTATACAGCACATAGTTCGATGGTCGGTTTATCTACACGAAATTCAAATCATCGGGGTATGTTGGCAACTTTTTCCAATGCCTCCGGTGTTGCAGCAGTCGGAATTGGTGCTAGTATTTTAGTCCCAATGCTATTACAAGGTTTCTTATTTGAAGAGAAAAACGGAGTTTTAGATACAGCGGCAAGCTACAATAACTGGCGAATCGTAATACTTGTATTATGTGTTATTACATTTCTTGGAATTATGCTGGAATATTTTTTCACGAGAGAACGTATTACAGAAGAAAATATGAAACTAAATATCAAAGAAGAAAAACTTCCGATGATACAGCAGGTTAAATCCTGCATCAGCAATAAATACTGGTGGATTATTATTTTATATTTTCTATTATTTCAATTTGGCGGATTGGTAAAGAATGGATCAATGAGTTATTACTGCCGATGGATGTTTCACGGAATATCAAGTGAAGCTCAGGCAGGTACAGCGATGGGTACACTTGGATTAATTGGTGGTATCCCAACAGCGGTAGGGATGATCTTAGCCTGGCCAATTGCAAATAAACTTGGAAAACAACGTGCTGTCTGCATAGGACTCTTTATTTCTGTTTTAGGTGGACTGGTAAGTTTTATGGATATTCATAGTTTTTTGATTGTCTGCATTGGAGTTATTTTAAAGGGAATCGGTTCTATTCCAGCAATGTATGTAACACTGGCACTTTTATCGGATGTACTCGATCATCTGGAAGCGAAAAATGGATTTCGAAGTGATGGATTTACGATGTCTGTCTATGGGGCAATCATGGTCGGAATGACAGGACTAGGCAGCGGAATTATTAATGCACTTTTAACTGCAAGCGGGTATCATGCAGTTTCTTCCGTACAGAATGCAACAGTACAACATACATTAGCTTTTTGTTATCTTGGGGTAGAACTCATCTGCTATGCAGCCATTGTAATCCTAATGCTTTTCTTAAAGGTTGAAAAGCATGTAAAAGAAGATCAGAAAACAATATTAGAACATCAAAAGGCAGCAGTACTAAAAGCTGGAGGCGAATGGATTGAACCAGCAGAACGACTGAAAAGAGAACAAAAAGAAGCGGAAGCAATGGCCAATGAAGCCAGAGTTGAAGATTTAAAATTATTATGTGCAAAAAAAGGCTTGAACTTTGAAGAGGAAGAAGCCAAATATCAAAAGAAAATTTTAGAAAAAGCAGACAAAGCTATGAATCGTAAAAAAAAGTAAACAAATTGTCTTTCCAGTAGAAAGAATAAAAAGGCAATTGTTGATAGATTGTAAAAGGATACAAACATTTTTGAGGTAAAAGTAAAGGGAGGTTTTTCTATGAATCAAAGTAGAAAGCGAAAAACAAATGTATGGCGAGGATTCACTACACTTACCGCATCGATATTGGCATTATCTATCACTGCTATGCCGATTGTAGATGGTTTTCGAACGGATATCGATAAATTTATCGGTACCAGCAGCAGTAAAATTGTAACCAGTTCTGCGGGAAAAAATGATAATCAGTATACCTACAAATCAGATTATAAGAGTACGAAGGATTTACTTACTTCCATTCAGTCACTTGGGGAGGAAATGAATGCAGAAGGAAGCGTTTTATTAAAGAATGATGGCGCACTTCCATTAAAGAGCGATGAAACAAAAAAAGTGTCACTGTTAGGCTTTAGCAGTTATTTCCCTGTAGAAGGCGGAGATATGGGAAGCTCGGTATCGGATAATAAAGGAACCGATGCAGATACCGTTGATATGGTAAAGGCATTTACATCAAAAGGTTTTAAAATCAATTCGACACTTGAAAATGTATATGACAGTTTAAAATCTGAATTTACAACAGAAGTAGCAACATGGGGAGGAAAAGCAACCTTTACAAGAGCAGTTGCACCTACAACAACAGGTTACTTTACAAGTTTAGAACCATCGACAACCTCTATGGATGGTGTAAATGCAACTTGGAGAGACAGCATGAAGGAAGATAATGTCATGATTGTAACCATTGCCCGTGCAGCAGGTGAAAATCATAATTATATGCCAGGAAAAGCAGGTGTTGATCCAAGTCAGAAGTTAAATCAGACAGATCCACTTGGTTTGTCCGACACAGAGAGAGCCATTATTAAAGAGGCTGTCGATGCAAAGAAAGCAAACAACGGAAAAGTAATTGTTCTTTTAAACAATGCAAGCGCAATGGAAATAGAAGAACTGGCAAAAAATGATGGAATCGATGCAATGCTTCAAATTGGACTTCCTGGAGCATATGGATTTTATGGTGTGGCAGATGTATTAAATGGAGAAGCAAATCCATCTGGACATTTAGCAGATACATATGTAACTACAAATGCAAATTCTCCAGCAGCAAAGAACTATGGAAATTTCATGTATACAAATGCAGATGAAGCTTCTACTGTAAATTCAGCTGAAGTTGAAGCCGAAAGCATTTACACAGGTTATAAATATTACGAAACACGCTATGCAGATTCTGTATTAGGTCAGGGTGATGCAACAGCTTCCGCTGGCAGTTCAGATGCAACAGCATGGAATTACAGCAAGGAAGTAACATATCCATTCGGCTACGGACTTTCTTATACATCTTTTAGTCAGTCACTGGATAATGTAGCTGTTGATTTAAAAGCAAAGACAGTTACAGCAACCGTAACAGTTACAAATACAGGCAGTGTAGCCGGAAAAGATGTGGTACAGCTTTACACTTCTGTTCCATACACAGAGTATGACATAAAAAATAAAGTAGAAAAATCAGCAATTCAATTGCTAGATTACGAAAAAACAAATCAATTAAAGCCAGGCGAATCTCAAAAAGTAACAATTGTAGCAGATGCACAGAATATGGCAAGCTGGGATAGCAACGCTACGAATGCGATTGGTACAAAAGGATGTTATATTTTAGACAATGGAGAATATTCTTTTTCTATTGGAAATGGAGTGCACGAAGCATTAGATAATGTTCTTACTTCAGAAGGAAAAACAACATCGAATGGAATGACAGCACAAGGAGATACTTCTAAAGTGAAAACATGGAATCTTGCATCTTTTGATTCTACAACATTTGCCTATACAGACAATGGAACAGCAGTACAAAATCAGTTGCAGGATGCAGATTTAAATTATTATATGCCAGGAACTGTGACGTATTTATCACGTAGCAACTGGTCAGGAACATGGCCTGTTACATATCAGAATCTGACAGCTACAGATAAAATGTTAGATGTTATGAAGAATGGAACTTATAAGATAAAAGAACAGGGAAATCCATCTTCTATAACTTTTGGTGCAGATAATAAACTTACATTAGCAGATGTAAAGGGAGATAAAGATATCAAAGATTCTCTCTGGGGCAAATTAATGGATCAGATTACATTAGATGAATGTATGATTCGTACTGCCTTTGGTGGAACGAGTTCAAAATCCATTACTTCAATTACATCTCCAGAAGTCATTCAAAATGATGGACCAAATGGATTTAATTCCTATCCGTTGGGCCAATATGCAAATACAAAGACAGATAGCAAAGATCCATGTGCAATCAATAAAAACGATCCAAACTTAAAGTATACATTTGGAACAATGCCTTCAGAGACCGTAATAGCGCAGACATATAGTAAAGAAATGGCTGCAAAATATGGAGAAGCAGTTGGAAATTACTCCTTATGGTCAAATTTAACACTTCTCTGGGGTGCTGGAACAAACTTGCATAGAACACCATATGATGCAAGAAATCATGAATACTATTCAGAAGATGCAGTCTTAACAGCAGGAGAAGCTTCCGCATATGTAAAAGCTGGAAGTAAATATGGATGTATTATAGCTCCAAAACACTTTGCATTTAATGATACAGAAATTAACAGAACCGGAATCAGCGTATTTTTTACAGAGCAACAGGCGCGTGAGAATGAACTAAGAGGAACGCAATCCGTAATTGAAAAAGCTGGAGCACTCGGAGTTATGACCGCATTTAACCGGATCGGTGTAACTGCAGCAAATGCAGATTATGGATTACTAATGAACATTTTGCGAAAAGAATGGGGATTTAAAGGACTTGTATCCGAAGACTTTATTATGGATCCAAACTATGCTTCCTTAAAAGATGCAGTACATTGTGGAGTTACAATGCTTACCTTTACAGGAGATAATAGTTTATCCGCAGTAAGTGATAAGTTTTCTTATTGGAAAAAAGATACCGTTAGTAAAGATGCAACATTAATGCAGGATTTAAAAAATAACATGTTGTGGCAAAACTATGCGTATGCGAATTCTAATGCACTGGATGGATTTTCCTCAAATACAAAAATTGTCAGTGTAAGAACCTGGTACGATAACTTAATCACAGTATTGCAAATCAGTTTCGGACTTCTTACGCTTTTATGTATCGCAATGTATATAAAAAACGTGAAAAAAGCAAAAGAAGAATTGTAAAGGAGGAATCGTAAATGGACTTTATAAAAAAACAAGCGGCAGGTTTTTATTTAAACATCGTAGTTATTGTGATAGCAGTGATGGGATTGATTCGCTATTTACAAAATTGTAAAACGTCATATTTTTCAAATTTGGGAACGAATCATATAGTAGTAGTTTGCTTTATTGTTGCAATTTGTGCAGAAATCATATTTCTGGCAGGCTACGAAATTATAGGAAATAAGATCGTCTTTGATGTTTTTCCTGTAATTGCAGCAATATTGCTCACAATTGGAACAATCCTGTTTGTCAGCAGTCGTGTAAATGGAATTGCAGCAATTATGACTTTTACCAATAATGCATCTACTATGGCAGATTTAAATCATACCATTATAAGTATTGTGGTTTGTGCCATTAGCATGATTCTGACAATCATCGCATCGTTTTTCAAAGTAGTGAAATAATTGAATAGGTAATGCGTATTAAAAAAATAAACAGGGGGCTGTGCAATATGGCAGCCCCTTGTTATTTCATAAATTTTTATATTCGCAGGAATGAATGTGCATTGCAAAAAAAGAGCTGTTAATTTTAATTCATATCATATATGGAGTGTGTTGATTTTGAAAAGGAATCATAGTATCAAGCTAAAAATCGTGTGTCTGTTACTTACATTTATGTTTCTCATGAATGGCTGTGGAAAAGAGAAAGCAGTAGAAAAATCTTATGTATGTCACGTAGCGATAGAAGATGGAACCGGATTTTCCATAGAGCATGCGACAGGCAAAGTAAAAGCAGGAAAAGATGTAACGTTTTTGGTAAAAGTAAAAGCAGGATATCATTTAGAATCTACAGATTATCCAAAGTATGCGATTACGTATGGAAAAGCCGCAGATACAATGAAACTGACCTTATATAATGTCCGTTATTCAACGGTAGTATCTTTAACAACACAAAAAAGCAATCAGTCAATTTTCTACGATGCAAATGGTGGGAAAAGAGTAGACTCTGGCAGTAATGAAAAGCTGGAAGAAACTATTATTCCAACGCATGTAAGAGTCAATACACTCATTGGAACAGATTTATTGGAACGGGATGGATATTCTTTGATTGGATGGAATACAAAAGCAGATGGCACAGGAACAGCAGTCGGGCTTGGAAGCCGGGTGGACTTTATAAATCATATGACGTTGTATGCACAGTGGAGCAGATGGACCGATGCATCAAGCTTTTCCTATCAGGTGAAGAATGAACAGATTGTTATTACAGGATATAAAGGCGAGGATCAGGTGTTATCCATTCCATCAAAAATCGATCAAAAACCCGTCGTGGCAATTGCAGCAGGTGCTTTTACAAATGTAAACTGCACAACGGTAATTCTCCCGCTATCCCTCAAAAATATAGAGTCAGAGGCATTTAAAAATGTAACAGCAAAGGAATTGTATTTATACGATAGTATTTCTTATATGAGCGATTATTCTTTTGATAGCTGCAATCATCTTGAAACATTACATTTAAATGCAGTAGAAAAACCTGTATACAGTGGAACATATTTTGATACCTTTCAAGATAAATATGATCGCCTGACAAGCTTAAATAATACAAAAAAAATAGTCCTTTTTTCAGGCTCCTCGACAAGATTCGGTTATGATAGTGAAAAGCTAAAAGAAGCATTCCCTTCTTATGAAATTGTAAATATGGGCGTGTTTGCCTACACAAATGCAACGCCTCAAATGTTACTGCTTTTACAGCAGATGCAAAAAGACGATATTTTACTGGATTCGCCTGAATTTGATGCGGCAAAAAGACAATTTTGTACATCATATGATTTGGATGAGTCGTTTTACGCAATGATGGAGTCCGATTACGATACGATTGGAAAACTAGATCTTAGAATGTTCCATAATGTATTTTCATCCTTAAATACGTACCTTCAAAACAGACAGGGAATGACGAAAAAAAGTTACGATATGTCAGCTGACAACTATGACGAAGACGAAAATCCATCATCCACCAAGACTTACAATAAATATGGAGACTATATTCTATATCGGCCAAATGCAAAAGTAGAAACACCGGTTTACGGATTAAAGGTAGAATACAAAATGCAGGCATTCCCGAAAGCATATTATATAGACCCTTTAAATGCAATGTATCAGCAATTTTTGGATAAAGGGATTCATGTATATTTTACTTATGCGCCACGCAATAAATATGCAATATCAGAAGATAGTACACTGGATGCCAGAGCGCAGTTAGACCAGTATCTAAGAAACGAGCTGGTTGTACCTGTAATTTCAAATATAGAAGAATCCTTAGTATCAGGAATTTGTTTATATAAAACAGACAATCACCTTTCCACACAGGGCGTGTCCATGCGAACAGATCGTGTGATTGAAGAACTTGGTACGCAAATGGCAAGGGAGGGGATAAGCAGATGAATAAGTGGATTTTATTTCTTGGCGGGCTGCAATTATTGAATGCAGTGTTGATTTTATATGCATTAATAAAAGGTGTAAAAATAGAAACCATCTTATTATGGCAGCTGATACCGTTCGTTTTGCTGCTTTGGAAAATTGGAGATAAAAAGGATGAAGATTTATGAATTTTGTATCATTTGAATTTTTAGCAGTTTTCCCACTGGTGTTCCTTGGATATTGGATACTTCCACAAAAATATCGAACGATTCTGTTGCTGATCGTTAGTTATTTATTTTACATCTACTGGAATAAATGGGCAGCTCTGTTTTTTCTCGGAACAACCGTACTATCTTATATGTCAGCCATTTATATTGCACGTCAAAAGAAGGATAAGAGAAGAAAACTTTGGTTTTTATTCGCCTTGGTTGTAAATTTAGGCTGTCTATTCTGGTTTAAATATCTGGGATTTTTTACGTGGAATATAACAACGCTTTTTCATGCGACAGGTATTTTAGATAAAGTATTTGTAACGCATGTGCTTTTACCAGTAGGCATTTCTTTTCATACATTTCAGACACTAGCGTATGTCATTGATGTATACAAAAAGCAGATAGAACCAGAATATGACTTCATTTATTTTGCACTTTATGTTTCCTATTTTCCTCAACTAGTGGCAGGCCCGATTGAACGTCCATCTGCATTGCTTCCACAGCTGCATGCAAAGCATTCCATAAATCGGAATGATCTGATGATTGGATTTCAGTTTATGCTTCGGGGGTATATAAAAAAACTTGTTATCGCTGATTTTTTTGCGCCATATGTGGAACAGGTATATGCAAGACCGCTACTTGCCAATGGACCGGGTGTGGTACTTGCGACAATTCTATTTGCATTTCAAATATATTGTGATTTTTCGGGATATTCCGACATTGCCGTTGGCTGTGCCCGCATGATGGGAATTCATCTGACGCAAAATTTTGCCAGTCCCTACACAGCAGTTTCTATAAGAGATTTCTGGAGACGATGGCATATCAGTTTAAGCAGCTGGTTTATGGATTATGTGTATAAACCATTAGGAGGAAGCCGCGGTAAGAAAAGCAGGCAATGTTTTAATATTATGGTCGTGTTTCTTCTAAGTGGCTTATGGCATGGAGCACATTGGAATTATGTTATTTGGGGCATGATTCATGGAATATATCTGGTATGTGATATCTTGTTTTTGAGGAAGTTAAAATGCAAATGGATGATTCCTGAATTTATAATGACGATGGTTACATTTTTAGAAGTCTGCTTTGCATGGATTTTTTTCCGGTCAGCATCACTTACAGAAGCTTTAATTTTGGTAAGAAAACTTATAACTGGATGGTCTTTTTATGGAATAACGGATATGGTATCGGCAATGAATTTTAGTGTAAATGTACTTGCAAGGATTATACTTTCTCTGCTTTGCTTAAAATTTTTAAAGAACATTCCGAAATGGAATAGCTTAAACGAAAAAACAGTACCGGATAAAAAAGATGGAATATTGTCTTTTGGGATTATATTTGAATGTATCGTTGTGATTGCATTAGCCTGGATTTCTCTGCTTGCGGCAAATGTTGGAAGTTCTTTTATTTATTTTCAATTCTAGGTGTTTGCGAAACAATATAAAGTACTTGATATATTAGGTGAATTTACCAAAAGAATGGCGATTTGCCACTGCATTAAAGCCTTCTTTTGGTAATATTCACTTTATAAATTCATTTAAAATGAGTTTCGCAATTGCTTAATTTTCAATTCTAAAGAGAAGGAGTCAAATATGCAAAGAAAAGAATATAAAGTTATGCTTGCGGTAACATTTTTGAATATTCTTATCATACCAATCTGTATCTGCATTGGAGCGTTTTTGCTGCCAGCACAATATAATAATACTTTTCTTGGAGAATTAAAATATAAATATGAAAGACTAGAAGAAACAAAAGGAAAACGGATCATTCTTGTAGGTGGAAGCAGTGTTGCCTTTGGAGTGGATAGCAAATTGCTTGGAGAAAGCTTTCCAAAGTACACGGTTGTAAATTTTGGAATGTATGCTGGCTTGGGAAGCGAAGTAATGCTTGATTTATCCGAAAAAAAGATTCGAAAAGGAGATATTGTAATTTTTTCACCAGAGCAAAATAAGCAGACGTTGTCCAATTATTTTAATGCACAAAATATGTGGCAGGCTGTGGATGGAGATTTCTCCCTCTTATCCAACATTGATAAAGAAGATATGAAGCAGATGATAGGCAGACTTCCATATTTTTCTGCGGATAAGTGGAACTACTTCTATAAAAATCGTACACCATATATAACAGGAGTCTATAGCAGAAAATCATTCGATGCATATGGAGATATTGTATCAGATTGTAAAGCTAATATTATGACAGATGGGTATGATAAAAATACCCCCATCCGATTGGATAAAAGTGTATTAGATAAAAAGTTTGTTGCCAGTGTAAATACCTATATTGACCATCTGAATGCAAAAGGAGCCACAGTCTGGTATCATTTTTGCCCAATGAATGAAAGGGCAGTGCAAAAAGAGGATGATGTGGATGCGTATTACAGTTTTTTACAAAAGCAATTGCACTGTTATATTATAGGAAATCCGAATAACAGCATATTTGATGCAGGCTGGTTTTATGATACCAATTTTCATTTGAATTCGAAAGGAAAACAGGTGAATACCAGACAGATGATTCGTGATATAAAAGCTATGCTGGGTGATACCTCTGTTACCAATATAACAATTCCAAAAGAACCACAGTTAGAGACAGAATCAGAAAAAGCAAATGAAATAAGTGGTGATAATCGTGATGCAGCTTATTTTACCTACAAACAGGCAGATGGAAGAATGACACTGTGTGGCTTGACAAAATCCGGACAGAAAAAAAACAATCTTATTGTTCCCGTAAGTTATAAGGGAAAGCAGATAAAATCATTAGAAAGTAATATATTTGCAGGAAATGATAAAATACAAACAATAACGATACAAGAAAATATTTTATCGATATCAGATGGTGCATTTAAAGACTGCAGCCATTTAAAATATATTTATGTAAAAAATAAACAACCACAGAACTGCATGGTCGGACAACATCTTTTGAATGGGACAAAAGCCGATATTATAGTGGATTCATCCGTACTCAGTGCATATCGCTTAAGTTATTTCTGGTCAGGGTATGCAGATAGAATAGCGAGTAAGTAGTTCGAAAACAAAAGACAGGCAAGTGAAGGAAGAAATTTGGAGGAAATATAAATGGAAAAAATAGAATTTAATCATGGATGGACGTGCCGTGCAAAGTCTGAAACAAAAGAAATACCAATTACTTTACCACATGATGCCATGATTTGTGAAAAAAGAACAGAAAAAAGTCTTGGAATACATAATATTGGGTGGTTTGAAGCGAAAGATTATATCTATACAAAGCATTTTTTTGTGCCAGATGAATATAAAATGAAATCCATTATTTTTGAAATAGAAGGAGCATATCATAATGCAAATGTACTTTTAAATGGGAAAGCCGTAGCATATCGTCCCTATGGGTATAGTGATTTTTTTGTAGCAGCATCAAAACATTTAAATTATGGACAGGAGAATGAGATTCAGATTATAACACAAAATTCAGATCAGCCAAATAGCCGCTGGTATTCCGGAACAGGGTTATATCGCCCCGTAAATATGTATATAGCAGATCAATCCCATATATTAGCAAATGGGGTTAAAATTCGTACAGTCTCTATTCATCCAGCAGAAATTGAAGTAGAGATACATACAACAGGAGCAGGAAGGGTATGTATTCAGATTGAAAAAGATGAAAATGTAATTGCAGAACAATTTGCAGATGTCGTTGCAGAGCAATTAAAAGAAATGAATCTGGAAAATGATTTTGTGGAAGGAAAAGCGATTGCCCGGATAAAAATCCCCGATGCAAAATTATGGAATGTGGATACACCAGAATTATATCAGTGCAAAGTAATATTTCAAAAAGATGAAGCAATCGAAACGTTTGGAATTCGAACTTTAAGCTGGGATGCACAAAATGGAATTTCCATCAATGGAGAACATGTGATATTACGTGGAGCCTGTATTCACCATGATAATGGTATACTTGGGGCATGTGCCGCTCCCGAAGCAGAAGAGCGAAAAGTACGTATTTTAAAAGAAAATGGTTATAATACACTTCGCTCTGCACATAATCCATGTTCCAAAGCAATGCTTGATGCCTGTGACCGCCTGGGTATGCTCATGATGGATGAGTATGTCGATGTCTGGTATATCCATAAAACAGAAAATGATTATGCATCATATATGGATCAATGGTGGAAAACAGATTTAAAGGAAATGGTAGAAAAAGATTATAACCATCCATCGGTCATTTTGTACTCCACCGGAAATGAAGTTGCAGAAACGGCGCAAAAGCGTGGAATTGAATTAACAGCTCAGATGACGAAATACCTTCACATGCTGGATGAAAGCAGACCAGTTACATGCGGAATCAATATCTTTTTTAATTTCTTAAGCAGCATCGGACTTGGTGTATACAGTGACGAAAAAGCTATAAAAGAAAAAGAAGCAGCAGAAGAAAACAGCTTGTCCGGGAAAAAGAAAAAGCCGGTAGGAAGTGAGTTTTACAATACGCTTGCCGGATTATTTGGAGATTCTATGATGAAAGCAGGAGCAACACTTTATCCCTGTGATGTAAAGACACGCGATGCATATGCAAATATGGATATAGCCGGTTATAACTATGGCATTTTTCGATACAATCATGATTTGAAAAAATATCCAGACAGATTAATATTGGGAAGTGAAACGTTTTGCCGTGATGCCTATGCTTTTTGGGAAAAAGCCAAAAAAAATCCACGTATCGTGGGTGACTTTGTGTGGGCTGGTATGGACTATATTGGAGAAGCAGGAATTGGAGCCTGGGAGTATCCGGATTACGCACCACAGAATGCACCACAGGAAGGTTGGCTGACGGCAGGAAGTGGAAGGATTGATATTCTTGGAAATCCCAATGGAGAAGCTTTGTATACAAAAGTTGCGTTTGAACAGACGGATGAAATATTTATTGCAGTAAAACCCGTGTATCAGACCGGAAAACATTCTCCATCGGCGTGGAAGATGACGGATGCAATCCCAAGCTGGAGTTATCCAGGCTGCACAGGATATCAGGCAAATATAGAAGTATATGCAAGAGCTTATGAGGTTGAATTACAATTAAATGGAAAACATATCGGAAGAAAAAAATTAAAGAATACCTGTGTTGCGTATTTTCGAGCAAACTATGAGGACGGAACTTTATCAGCAGTTTCATATGATAAAGCTGGCAAGGTACTCAAAAGAACATACTTAAAAACGGCCTCAGATCAAACGCAACTGAGTATTTGCCCGGAAAAATCTTCTGTGAAGAAAGAAGAACTGGTATACCTGCCAATGAGCTATACGGACGAAAAAGGAATCTGGAAACCAATGGAAAAACATACGCTTTCCATTCAGGTAGAAAATGGACGTCTCAGAGGATTTGGAAATGCCTGCTCTTATAATAAAGAAGGATATCAGCAGACACGCACAAATACTTATTATGGAAGAGCACTTGCCGTTGTGCAGGCGGAGGAAACAGGACCAATTTTCATACATGTAAAAGATGAATCAAAAGAATATGAAGTAGAAATCACCTGTGAAAGTTAATTGAATTTTATATTTCATATAAAGATGGAAACTCAATTAAAAAAGTTATAAAAAAACAAAGAGAATCCCTTATATTTCAAGCTGTTGTAGGAAACTCCAAAACATGTTATATTGAAAAAAATATAAATACGGAGGAATAATAATGTCAGTGTTAAGCTTGATAATAGGAATCCTTGTACTTTTGCTTTTCATTTTGGTTTTTGCTGCAATAAAACTGGTATTCTATGTGTCCATGCCAAAACGTTCAACCATAGAGGAGGCAATTGTATATGCAAAAGAAAAAGGTTTTTGGAAGGATTTTGATTCATATGAGAAGGAAGAGGTAGAAATCAAAAGTTATGATGACTATCTGTTACATGGAATACTTCTAAAAAATGACAGCAAAAAATTTGTGATTATTACACATGGTTATACCGATAACCGATATGGCAGTGTGAAGTACTGTCATATGTACAGACGTATGGGATATCAGGTATTGCTTTATGATTTAAGGCATCATGGGGAAAATAAAAGCTGCTATTGTTCTATGGGTTATAAAGAACATAAGGATATCTTAGCAGTAGCAGATTACCTGAAAATAACGTACGGAAATGATATTACAATCGGTTTGCATGGAGAAAGTTTAGGATGTGCAAGCAGTATTTTAGCACTTGGGAAAAGAGAAGATTTTGATTTTTGTGTTGCAGACTGTGGATTTTCGGATTTGTATAAACTCTTAGCATATCAGGCAAAGCAGTCCCTCCATATACCAGCTGCATTTGCGAGATTAACCTCTGCAATGTGTTATCTTATGCATGGACATAATTTCTCTGGTATACGCCCGATAGACAGCTTTAAAACGAATAAAACACCAATCTTTTTTATTCACGGAGCAGCAGATGATTTTATTCCGGCGCAGATGAGCAAAGACATGTATGAGGCATGTCAGTCCTATAAAAAAATAGCTATCGTAGAAGGAGCCGCACATGCAAGATCTTACGAAAAAGACCAGGAAAAATACGAGGAAATGGTAGAAAAATTTCTAAAAGAAAAACCAGTACTTTTTGACTAAACTTTGATAAAAAAATAACGAGAAATGTTTGCTGAAAAAAACATCTGAAAGCTTGTTTTGCCTAGGAAAAGGGTATACAATTATATGCGTTAAAACGATTTATAATAAGAATAGGAGAAAAGAATAATGTTTGGTTTTGGACAACTAATTGAAATTTTAAAGAAAAATCCAAAAAGAATTGTATTTACAGATGGAAATGATCCACGTGTGCTGGAAGCAGCTTCCAGATTGCTTGCAAGCAGTTTTTTACATCCAGTATTGGTTGGAGATGAGGATTTAATTCAAAAGGTCGCAGAAGAAAGCGGATTTAATATTCGTGGTGCTGAGATCATCAATCCAAAGAGTTTTGAAAGAATGGATGAAATGATTGATATGTTCTGTGAACTTCGTAAAGGTAAGAACATAACAAAAGAACAGGCAAGGGAAATGCTATCGCATGTAAATTACTTTGGAACCATGCTTGTGAAAATGGGCATTGCAGATGCATTACTTGGTGGTGCAACCTATTCAACAGCAGAAACAGTTCGTCCTGCGTTACAGTTGATTAAAACAAGACCAGGCTGCAGTATTGTTTCTTCCTGCTTTATCCTGGTACGTCCTTCTGCTACTGGTGAAAATGAAGTACTTGCATTAGGAGACTGTGCAATCAACATTCACCCAACAGAAGACGAGCTTGTTGAAATTGCATTAAATATTGCAGAATGTGCAAAAATATTTGATATAGATCCGAAAGTTGCATTTTTAAGCTATTCTACACTTGGTTCTGGAAAAGGCGAAGATGTAGACCGTATGCGTAATGCAGCTGCAAAAACAAAATTAAAGGCACCAAACCTGCCAATCGAAGGTGAAATTCAGTTTGATGCTGCTGTTTCTCCAAGAGTTGCACGTACAAAATGTCCTGATTCAGAAGTTGCAGGACATGCAAATACCTTTGTATTCCCAGATATTAATGCTGGAAATATAGGATATAAAATTGCACAGCGTCTTGGAAATTTTGAAGCATATGGTCCTATTCTTTTAGGATTAAATGCTCCAATCAATGATTTGTCCCGTGGATGTAATGCTTCAGAAGTATATTCGATGGCAATTATTACAGCTGCTTTGGCATAACCGGATACAAAATTCACGTAATATTCAGATTAAGCACAAAGAAAGTTCACAATTAGGTTTTATTATAAATACTATCACGAAGCGAAACGTGATAAATAATAAACTTTTTCAAAAACTCTCTCCCCAAAAGACCATTACAACACCCGTAATGGTCTTTTACCCTTTTTATAAGGAAAAAATTTTAAAAAAAAGAAAAATATAATATGCGCTTTTGTGACGTTGTGATATAATCAGAAATTAATAAGAGCTATATGATTTTGTTATGTTTATTAATGAAAGTGGGATTATATGAAGTTTAAACGAGTAGATCAAAAAACAGTAAGATGCATTATATCAGAAGATGAAATTATTGAGCGTGGTCTGAATATAGAAGATTTATTGCACAATGGGGATAAAGTACAAGAGTTTTTGAATGAAGTCGTTGATTTAGCCGAGGCAGAGACCGGATTTAAGCTTACATCTGGAATTCAGGCAGTTCAGGCCGCTTTTTTACCGAACAAGGATATCGTATTTACTTTTTCAGACCAGCCACAGGGACCTGGACTTGAAAAGACATTAGAACAGTGGAAAGATTTATTTTTAGAATCCCAGACTGGAAATTCAAAACAAAAAGATTCTGAGCAGAAACAGATATTGGAACAAAAGGATTTGTATCTGACTATTCCATTTCAAACAATTTCAAAAGCAGCTCATTTTAGCAGCCATATACCATTTAATCTACTATGTGAGTCGAAATTGTATCGATGGAAGAAGGAATACTATCTTTTGATTATAATCAAAAATGTAACGTCACAGATGAGACAGACAATGGATGCAATACTTGGAGAATACGCAAATCGCTGTAGTAAATCGTCTGCAAGGACTTATTATATTCAAGAACACGGCGAAGCAATTCTTCCAAAAGATGCGACAGACTTGTTAAATAATATATTTTCTTAATAAAAAAAAAACATTTTTTTCAAAACGGAGACATAAAAGATTCACAATTTGTGAGTAATATGTACTTATCACTTTAAAAGCACACAAGTGATAAATACTTTTTCATAAACTCTCCCCCTTAAACCACCGACGCACACGGTGGTTTTTTCCTTGTCTTTTTCATGAAAGCTAATCTTTTTACAAGGACGATACTTGTTTATATAAACTGATTTTGTGTCAGGTCATACGTATAATCTATGGAATGTAACGTTTCCCTTATTTTTACAGCATCAGCCATATATGCATTACAAAAAGCTTCAAAAGAATTAAAATGATCCCGAAGCTGTGTATTCACAAAACTAAGCAGTATAACAGGATCTTTTGGAATATTCGACATGATGTACAATTTCCTTTCTATAAGATAAGCATTAAACATATATTAAGGTAGCATACGAAACTTTTTTCGTAAAGAAATTATAATAAATATTGTATTTTGATTCAGAAAAATATGTTAAAATCATAAGATATACAGGTATAGTGGAGATAGAGGAAGCGCTTTACCAAACTCTATAATAGAAAAGAAAATGAGGAATATGAAAAAACGATATAAAATACTCCTAATTCTTGTAATCATACTTCTTTTTCTTGCAGGAACAGGAATCTTAAAGCAAAACAATCTGCGTTCTTTGTTTCAGACAAATCATCAAGGGAAGCAAGAGATTCAGAAAGAAAATGCAACAGAAGCATTTGGAAAAAAGACAGCATCCAAAGAAAGTGAAACAATGGCAAAAACAGGTAGCAAAAAAAATGCAGAAAACACAGAAAAGAAAAATAATACAGAAAACAAAGATAATACAGAAAAGAAAAATAATACAGAAAAAATAGAAAACACAGAAAATAAAGATAACACAATCAAAGCACCGACCGTATCACCCAAAGAAGCAACAGAAGTTTCGATTACCGTTCATAAATCGGAGCATATGCTGTATCTTTACAATGCGAATACTTTAATTGCACAATATAAAGTTGCCCTTAGTAAAAATCCGATTGGGAAAAAAACGCAAACAGGAGATAAAAAAGTCCCAGAAGGAGAATATTTCATTTGTGCAAGGAATGCTAAAAGCAAGTTTTATTTGTCTTTAGGTTTATCCTATCCCAATAGCTTAGATGCACAGAATGGGTATTCAAACGGGCTGATTACCAAAGAGCAGTTAGATTCTATTGTAGCTGCAAACAATGCAAAAAAAGGACCCGACTGGTATACCAATCTGGGAGGCGAAATCATGATTCATGGCGGAGACAAAGGCTCTTCTTATGATTGGACAACGGGGTGCGTTGCAGTAGATAATCCAGTTATGGACATCTTATGGCAGTATTGTAAGCTGGGGACGAAAGTAACAATCAATCCCTGATATTTTAGTTTCTGGCAAAGGATGAGAAGTAGTTCAAAATATAAAAACTATAAAATCAGCGAAAAGATAACTGTTTATACATATGGGGCAGAGGGCACGTTGTTTGGCAACAATACATTTATTATAAATCAAAGAATCTAAAATATATGAAAAGAAAAAAGTATAAAATAGAACTACAAATTCAATAGAATCAAGATAAGGAACAGGAAAATGGAAGAAAAAAGAAGTTTACATAATTTAACAAAAATTTCAATGATGATTGCACTTATCAGCGCAGGAACAGCAATTAATCACATGCTGATTCCTACCATTATATTGAGCTTAATTGCTGCAATTGCAGGAGGAATTTTATTCTATCAGGAGAAAAAGCAAAAGGAAAAAGAAAAGACAGATTCAAATCTTGCATTGTGGAGTATGCTGCTTGGTCTGGCAATGCTTTTATCGGTAATATTGTTTGATGTGTTACATTTATAGGAGAGCGTATGAAACAGGAAAAAGAAAATATGAGTGGACAATTAAATTTATTTGATCCAAGTGTAATTATTTCGAAAGAGATAGAAAAAGTAGAAAAGAAGCAAAAAAAAGTCTCTAAAAAGATATTGGCGTCAGAGGAAGACTTAAAAGAAAATAGTTCTAAAGAAAAGGAAGACGATAACGTTATCGAGGAAGAATTAAAAAACGAAGAAACTTTATCTTCAAAAAGCAAAGAACCAATTGAGATAAAAGCAAAAGCTAAGTACATGCATGCCGCAATGTATCGAATGTATGAAGACATTTTATCAAAAGAGATGTATATTGTCGCATATATTGATTACAATCAGGTGTACTGGAAAGAAAAGAAGCAGAAACCTTCTTTACTCCGTTTTCCAACAGCTGCAATGGCTGTTGACTTCTATATGGAAAAAGTAAGTACCTATTTAGAAAACCCGTCCCTTATAGAAGATGAAGATGATCTTATCTTAGAAGATGTAAAATAAAAAGCTGCCATGCGTTTTCGCACGGCAGCTTTTTTCGTACAAGGGTCAGTTGTACAAAACAAGACAATCTATCATTCCTTATTCTGTTGCCATTTTTTTTGTATAATTTAACGCTTTTGCAACAGGAGGTAAAGCAATAATAATAAGTGTAATAACAGCTTCTGGAATCAAATAAGCGCCGTTATACAAAATAGAATAGATTGGAGCGCTCATATGATAATTTGCAGCATAGGTACCAAAGAATATAAATCCGGACCAAAATGCAAAGAAGTACCTTCCTAAAACAGCGACAATATAACCTTTGATTAATCCATGTTTTTGATTTGTAAAAAATCCGGAAAGCCCAAGGGCGCCAAATGCAAGTGGGTAATCTGTCAACATCTGTGGGATGGTGTAAAAAATCGGTTCTAATACAAATTGCAAAAGGCCATATGCAACAGCAGTCATGATGCCAACTTTAGGCCCATACCAGTAGCCAATCAAAACGATAAACAGCATGGATAAAAGAGTAATAGAACCACCCATAGGCATATTCATAAGCTTTATCATAGAAGTGACAACCGCCAGTGCCATGGCAACGGATGAATAAACAAGCTGCTTTGTGGTAAGTTTCGTGCTTTTGTGTTCTTTTTTTCGTAATATAAGTGATACGATGATTAAAAGTGCAATGACAACAATGACCGTAATAATTCCTGCGGTTGTTAATTTGACTGCATTATCGCCCCATTCATTTGTAGGGGATGCAAAGAATTTAGACATAAAAAAACTCCTCCTTATAGTTGCTATATATTTGCCAGGAGGATGTAAACGAATGCTTCCTTACGCCGGTATTATCCGGTTCAAGTAATAAGGGTCGATGGTCATCCATCTCTCAGCCACAATAGGCACCCCTAGCAGAATATGCAATTTTCATGACTTCAATATAGCAAATCTTGTAACCTTCGTCAATAGCAGAATTGTTTCTTCTAGCATACAATGCCAAAAAGCCAAGTTACATAATATAAGGAAAAGATGTTTGAAATCTAAATGGAATATGGAAAAATTATAAACATTGCGTGAACAATGACCCAAAAAGGAAAAAAATAGTTGACATATCGGGTTGAATAGAATATATTTTGATAAGCAAATAGTTTGATAGTCAAAATATATTTGCAAACATAAAAAATGACAAAATAAAGAAACTTAGTTGATAAAAGGAGAATAATCATGTTAGAAAAAATGAAAAAAATCATTGCAGAACAATTGAATGCAGAGGGAGTAGAAATCACAGAAAAATCTTCCTTCAAAGAAGATTTAGGAGCAGATTCCTTAGATTTATTTGAACTTGTTATGGCATTAGAAGAAGAATTTGGTGTTGAAATTCCATCCGAAGATTTAGATAAACTTCTAACTGTTGGAGACGTTGTAAATTACTTAAAAGAAAAAGGAATAGAAGAATAATCTGGAGGAAATCATGGAGACAAAGATAACAAAACTGCTTGGTATAAAATATCCAATTATCCAGGGTGGAATGGCCTGGGTAGCAGAGCATCATCTTGCAGCAGCTGTTTCAAATGCAGGTGGTCTTGGTATCATTGGAGCAGCAAGTGCTCCACCTGAGGTCGTAAGAGAAGAGATTAGAAAAGCAAAGGCATTAACAGACAAGCCATTTGGAGTAAATGTTATGCTTATGAATCCAAATGCAGATGAAGTTGCAAAAATTGTTGTAGAAGAAGGCATAAAAGTTGTAACGACAGGAGCAGGAAATCCTGGACGGTTTATGAAACTCTGGAAAGATCATGGAGTAAAAGTCATTCCAGTTGTTGCAAGTACAGCTATGGCTAAAATGATGGAAAGAGCTGGAGCAGATGCACTGATAGCAGAAGGCATGGAAGCAGGAGGGCACATAGGCTCAATTACAACAATGGCAATTGTACCTCAGGTTGTTGACATGGTTTCTATTCCGGTGATAGCAGCTGGAGGCATTGCAGATGGCAGAGGTTTTGCGGCGGCACTTATGCTTGGTGCACAGGGCGTTCAGATGGGAACGGCATTTATTGTCGCAAATGAAGCGATTGTACATGAGAATTATAAAGATAGGATTTGCAAAGCAAAAGATATTGATTCTGAAGTGACCGGTCATAAAAATGGTCATCCAATCCGTGTAATTCGTAATAAAATGACAAAAGAATATGTGAAAATGGAAGAATCTGGAGCTACACTTGAAGAACTTGAGTTACTAACACTTGGTTCATTGAGAAAAGCAGTAATGGAAGGTGATGTCATAAATGGAAGTGTTATGGCAGGTCAAATCGCAGGAATGGTAAAAAAGAAACAATCCTGTGAAGAGATTATTACGGAAATTATGGCGCAGGCGAATGGATTATTAAATAAATAATAGAAACTAAAAGATTTTTCAGGAATGGAAAATCTTTTCTTTAAATACAGGAGTAATAAAATGGGAAAAACGGTTTTTATGTTCCCGGGACAGGGAGCACAATATATTGGTATGGGAAAAGACTTCTATGAAATATTTCCATGTGCAAAAGAAGTGTATGATCTTGCTTTTGAAGTGACAGGTATTCAGGTGGATAAACTTTGTTTTGAAGAAAACGAACTGCTTAATGAAACCCGGTATACGCAGATCGCCATGCTTACGACAGAAGCTGCAATTTTACAGGTATTAAAAGAGGTTGGAAAGAATGCAGATGTATCTGCAGGATTAAGCTTAGGCGAATATGGAGCATTGCTCTCAAGTGGTGTGATTTCCTACGAAGATGCATTTAAAGTAGTCAAAAACAGGGGTATCTTCATGCAGGAGGCATATCCACAGGGGGGAGCCATGTCTGCGGTGCTTGGATTGGATTATGAAAAAATTGAGTCGGTATGTAAATCAATAGATGGAATCGTATCAATCGCAAATTATAACTGTCCGGGTCAGATTGTAATTACAGGAGAATGCAGTGCTGTTATGAAAGCTTCTGAAGCATTAAAAGAAGCTGGTGCTAAGAGAATTGTTCCCTTAAAAGTAAGCGGTCCATTCCATTCACTTCTATTAAAAGAAGCTGGAAATCAATTAGCAGATACGTTAAAAGATGTAGAGATTCTAGATTTTAAAATACCGTATGTAGCAAATGTAAATGCAGATTATGTAACAAAAAAAGAAGAAGTGAAAGACTTACTCATAAAGCAGGTATCTTCTTCGGTACGTTGGCAGCAAACAATTGAAAAGCTCATTGCGGATGGTTATGATACGTTTGTTGAAATTGGACCTGGAAAAACGTTAAGTGGATTCATGAAAAAAATAAATCGTGATGTAAGCGTTTATAGTATTGCAACTGTGGAGGAATTTAATTATTATGTTAACCAATAAAATCGCATTAGTAACAGGAGCAAGCCGTGGAATTGGAAGAGAAATAGCACTCCATCTGGCAAAAGCAGGAGCCATCGTTATTATAAATTATAGTGGCTCAAGAGAATGCGCGATAAAAGTAAAAGAAGAAATTGAGCAAGCTGGTGGAAAAGCAGATGTATATGGCTGTAATGTAGCAGATGATGCAGCTTGCAAAGAGATGATGGATACCTTATTAAAAACATATGGAAGAGTCGATATTCTGATAAATAACGCAGGAATTTGCAAAGATAATTTAATCATGCGCATGTCAGAAGAAGAATTTACAAGCGTGGTTGATATAAATTTAAAAGGAACCTTTCATACAATAAAACACTTATCCCGTGCATTTTTAAAGCAAAGGAGTGGAAGAATTATAAATATGTCATCTGTTTCCGGAGTTATGGGAAATGCAGGACAGGCAAATTACAGCGCATCGAAAGCTGGAATAATCGGACTTACAAAAAGTGTGGCAAGAGAACTTGCACCAAGAGGAATTACGGTAAATGCGATTGCACCAGGATTTGTTGATACAGATATGACAAGTAAATTTTCAGAGGATTTAAAAGAAAAAATGATGGATCAGATTCCACTTCACCGTTTTGCAAAACCAGAAGAAATAGCAGCTTTAGTCGTGTTTCTGGCTTCGGATGCAGCTGCTTATATCACAGGAGAAGTAATTGCTATGGATGGCGGAATGTCCATGTAAAAGAGATTTTTTATACATAAGATAAATTTTAAAACAATTTTATATCACATAAAAAATATAGTGGTATGTGATACTTGCAGCCAATAAAACCTGCATGGAAAGAAAGGATTTAACATGAAAAGAAGAGTAGTAGTCACAGGACTTGGAGTTATTTCACCAATCGGACTGAACATGAAAGAATTTTGGACATCGGTGAAAGAAGGAAAAACCGGATTCGATTTAATTTCTTATTTTGATACAACCGATTATAAATGTAAAGTTGCGGCAGAAGTAAAGGGATTTGAACCAAAAAATTATATGGATTTTAAAGCAGCAAAACGTATGGAAGCTTTTTGTCAGTTTGCAGTTGCTGCAGCAAAAGAAGCAATCGAAGATGCAAAGCTGGATATGGAAAAAGAAGATCCATATCGTGTAGGCTGTGCCGTTGGTTCTGGAATTGGAAGCCTGCAATCCATAGAAAGAGAATACAAAAAACTCTTGGAAAAAGGACCTTCCAAAGTAAATCCATTATTTGTACCAATGATGATTTCAAATATGGCAGCAGGAAATGTATCCATTCAGTTTGGACTCAAAGGAAAAAGTTTAAATGTAGTTACAGCCTGCACAACAGGAACAAATTCTATTGGAGAAGCATATCGAACCATCCAGTATGGAGATGCAGATGTGATGGTATGCGGTGGAACGGAAAGTTCTATAACAGAGATAGGCGTAGCAGGATTTTCAGCACTTACAGCACTTTCGACAATAGAAGATCCGAAGAAGGCTTCCCTTCCTTTTGACAAAGACAGAAGTGGATTTGTAATGGGAGAAGGTGCAGCAGTTGTTGTTTTAGAAGAATATGAGCATGCAAAGAATCGAAATGCAAAGATATATGCAGAAGTCGCAGGATATGGCTGCTCTAGTGATGCATTTCATATTACTTCACCAGCAGAAGATGGATCTGGTGCGGCAAGAGCGATGCTAAATGCAGTTGAAGATGCGGGAATTGATAAAAAAGAGATTACATACATCAATGCACATGGTACAGCAACACACCATAACGATTTGTTTGAGACCAGAGCTATTAAATTAGCATTTGGGGAGCAGGCGAAAAACATAAAAATAAATTCCACAAAATCCATGGTTGGTCACTTACTTGGTGCAGCAGGTGCAATTGAATTTATTACCTGTGTAAAAGAAATAGAGGAAGGATTTTTACACAAAACGGTCGGATACACCACACCAGATGAAGAACTAGACCTTAACTACTGCAAAGAGAGTTACACACAAGAAGTTCCATTTGCATTAAGCAATTCGCTTGGATTTGGTGGTCATAACGCAAGTATATTAATTAAGAAATTCGAGGGATAAATCATGGCATTATTAACGATAAATGAAATTAAAGAAATTTTGCCCCACAGACATCCATTTTTACTAATAGATACAATTGAAAGCTTAGAAGCAGGTGTAGGAGCGGTTGGAACAAAATGTGTTTCTTATAATGAGCCTTTTTTTGCAGGACATTTTCCAAATGAACCAGTTATGCCAGGTGTTCTTATTATAGAAGCACTTGCACAGGTCGGGGCAGTTGCAATCTTAAGTGAAGAGTCAAACAAAGGAAAAACAGCTTATTTTGCAGGAATTAACAGTGCAAAATTTAAAAGAAAAGTAGTTCCAGGAGATGTATTAACTCTGGAAACAAAAATAATCAAACGTAAAGGACCAATCGGCGTGGGAGAAGCAAAAGCTACTGTAAATGGGGAACTGGCAGCCAGCGCAGAACTCATCTTTGCAATTGGCGGTGAATAAAATGGATCATATCTTAAGAAAGATTGTTTCAAAAAAAGAGACTGGAAAAAATTTACAAAAAGAGAATGAAAAAAATCTACAAAGAGAAGTCGAAAAAAATCTACAAAAAGAAATCGAAACAGATATACAAAAAGAGACTGGAAAAGATCTACAAAAAGAAATCGAAAAAGAACCACAAAAAGATATAGAAAAAGATTTGCAAAAAGACATTGAAAACATAAGAGACGACAGACAAGTGAATGTAAAAGAGCAAAGACTGGTATTTAATGAGAGCGAAAAGAAAATTTCTGAGAAAATACGTGCAAGTCTATTTCAAAGAAAACACAATATACAAAAAAAAGAGGAAATAAAAGAAGAAAAGCAAGAAGATAAAGCGAATAAAGATGAAATCGAATGTCCCTCCTGCAAGGTAAAAGTAGAGAAAGATAAGGTCATTTCAAATAAATATGTTTGCTATTCCTGTGGAGGATATTTTCGTGTAAACACCAAAAACAGAATTAAAATGGTAACGGATGCAGATAGTTTTATTCCATGGTTTGAGGATGAAGAGGGAAATAATCCACTTGCTTTTCCAGGATATGAGGAAAAGTTAAAGGAAGTTCAGGAGAAAACAGGATTAAAGGAAGGGGTTAGCATTGGTTTTGCAGAAATCGACGGTCAAAAATCAGTGGTTGGTGTTTGTGATGCAAGATTTCTAATGGGAAGTATGGGACATGTGGTTGGTGAAAAAATTGCACTTGCAGTAGAAAGAGCAACAAAAGAAAAACTTCCTGTCATCTTATTCTGCTGTTCGGGTGGTGCGAGAATGCAAGAGGGAATCATCTCCTTAATGCAAATGGCAAAAACCGCAGGAGCTTTAAAAAGACATTCAAATGCAGGACTTTTGTATATCCCGGTTTTGACCGACCCGACAACAGGTGGTGTTACAGCAAGCTTTGCCATGCTTGGTGATATTATTTTGGCAGAACCAAAAGCCTTGATTGCATTTGCAGGACCACGTGTTATTGAGCAGACTATAGGACAGAAACTGCCAGAGGGATTCCAACGCTCAGAGTTTTTATTAGAGCATGGATTTATTGATGGAATTGTAGAAAGAAATGCATTAAAGGAAACATTATCAAAAATACTTCGTCTTCACCGCAAAAACGATGGCTTTGCAAGTTTTGGAGATAATGAATTTATGTCTACAGAACCGAGTGAACTGATGAAAGAACGTAATGCAGGCATTGCTTTAAAAAGTCCTTGGGAAAAAGTAGAAATGGCCAGAAAAGTGAATCGATTATCTGCACAGGATTATATAGATGAAATCTTTGATGATTTTATGGAGATGCATGGAGATCGTTATTTTAAAGACGATCCTGCAATTCTAGGAGGAATCGCTTATCTGGATGGACAGCCAGTCACTGTGATTGGAGTACAAAAAGGAAAAGATATGAGAGACTGTCTGCTTCACAACTATGGAATGCCGTCACCAGATGGATACCGGAAAGCAATTCGACTGATGAAACAGGCCGAAAAGTTTCATCGTCCAATTATAACGTTTGTAAATACTTCTGGAGCTTTTTGTGGAATGGAAGCAGAAGAGCGTGGGCAGGGAGAAGCGATTGCCCGTAACCTTTACGAAATGTCAGATTTAAAAGTTCCTGTTCTTTGCCTTATGATAGGAGAAGGTGGAAGTGGAGGCGCATTAGCACTTGCCGTTGGAAATGAAGTGTGGATGATGGAAAATGCTACGTATTCCGTTCTTTCACCAGAAGGATTTTCTTCCATTCTGTGGAAAGATTCCACAAGAGCCAAAGAAGCTGCCGGGATTATGAAAATTACAGCGCATGATTTATATAAACTTCATGTAATAGAAAAAATCATTCCAGAATATGGATGTGCAGATGAAGCTGCAAAAGACTCGATTTCCAGATTTTTGAAAGTGAATATCAAAGAATTTTTACGAAAAAATGAAACAAAATCCGGTGATGAGCTTTCAGAAGAAAGATACCAGAGATTCCGTGCATTTTAAAGTAAGTTGGATAAAAGAGTAAAAATAAAAATAAAAAGTAAAAGTAAAAAGCAAAAGTAAAAAGTAAAAGTAAAAGTAAAAGTAAAAAGCAAAAGTAAAGAATAGAAAAATAAAAGAATAAAAGAATAAATGAATAAAAAGTAAAAGAACAAGGCGTAATAGAACAAAGAATAAAAGAGTAAAAAATAAAGAGTAAAAAAACATAAACAGTAAAAAATAAAACCTAAGAAACAAAAAAAGGAGCAATAAAATGGCAGTTAAAATATGTGGTACCGGCAGCTGTATTCCAAAAAGTCAGGTTACCAATGATGATCTTAGTCTGATTATGGACACTTCGGATGAATGGATCAAAAGCCGCACAGGAATTGAAAGCAGACATCTGGCAAAAGATGAAACGACAACATCCATGTCAGTAGAAGCAGCAAAACAGGCAATGGAACAGGCTAATATACAGCCGGAAGAGATTGATTTGATAGTGGCTGCCACTTTAACACCAGATAATATACTTCCAACACTTTCCTGCGAGATTCAAAGAGAACTTGGTGCAGTCAATGCCACTGCATTTGATATAGGAGCAGCATGCTCTGGATTTTTATTCTCTTTAAATACAGCCTATGCATATATAAAAAGCGGTTTGTATAAAAATGTACTTGTTGTTGGAGCAGAAGTATTGTCAAAAGTTATGGACTGGAATGACAGGGCAACCTGTGTTTTGTTTGGTGATGGAGCTGGAGCTGCGATTGTAAGAGACATGCCAGGAGAAGATGGTATATTAGGTATATTTCAAGGCTCGGATGGTTCAAAAGGGATGGCACTGGCACTTTCAGGCAGAAAGGTCAATAACCCTTGCATTAAAAATGAAGATACGTTATCATATGTAAAAATGAATGGTCAGGAAGTATACAAATTTGCGGTAAAAACAGTACCACAGGCAATTTACAGTGCTGCAAAGCAGGCAAATGTTGAAATAGAAGAAATAGATTATTTTCTTTTACATCAGGCAAATATCCGTATTATTGAATCTGTTGCGAAGAGATTAAATCAGCCTTTGGAGAAATTCCCTACAAATTTGGAGCAATGTGGAAATATGTCTGCTGCAAGTGTTCCAGTTCTTTTGGACTGGGTAAACAAAGAGGGGAAATTAAAAAAGGGAGATAAAATCGTCTTGGCTGGATTTGGAGCAGGACTTACCTGGGGGGCAGCAGTACTGATCTGGTAAAATAGATAGAGGAGAAATAAGATGGGTAGTAGAGAAGATACATTGAACCGATTACTGGTATGGGTTTTTAAGGATATTATGGAGATTGAGGAAAAAGCTGTAATTACCGGAGAATTCAAAGATATTACCAATAATGATATGCATGTCATAGAAGCGATTGGAATAAAAGAAGCAAAAAAAATGACTGTGGTTGCAAAGGAGCTCTCTATTACCACTGGAACATTAACAAAAGCAATTGACGGGCTTGTAAAAAAGGGATATGTTAATCGCAAACGTGGTGAAAAGGATAAAAGAATGGTATTGATTTCGCTTACAGAAAAGGGAGTAAGGGCTTTTTTCCATCATGAAGATTTTCATCAGATTTTAGTGGAACGTGCGACAAAAGGTCTCTCGGAAGAAGAAGAAGTGCTTTTGATTCATGTTTTAGGGAAGATAAAAGATTCTTTCCGATTAAACTACAAGATTGGCGAGTTTATGGAAGATATGATGAACAAAAATACAAGTAAAGACGAACAAGATTAAAAACCAGTGTAAATCACATTATAAAGAATAGTAAGTACTTTAAAAATATAAAAAACAGGCAGAAATGCCTGTTTTTTGGGCTCTTTGTCAATAGTTGGGGTGGAATCCTTATGGAAGCCACCCCATTACTACGTTTTTAGGGATTTTTATGTATGAATAAAAATTTTGTATTTTCAGGCATGCAAATAAAACCTTCAGTGCCAGT
>Ga0302165_10000109_pt1 | contig 37183 bp, 28 predicted proteins | sample I_Fen_E3_2_FD_193499 | JGI IMG/M metagenome (GOLD analysis project Ga0302165, IMG submission 193499) | Peat permafrost microbial communities from Stordalen Mire near Abisko, Sweden - I_Fen_E3_2 | ecosystem: Environmental > Terrestrial > Soil > Wetlands > Permafrost | place: Sweden: Abisko...
AATTCATTTTTTAACTATATTATTTTGCAGGGTATTTTTTAATGATATTGTAGTTTTATACGCTATTATTTTATACAAGGCAACTATAATTATTATGCTCCTTATTATATTTTGCTATACAAATGCGAACCATGCAAATATTTCATACAAAAAAAATGCCTAAAAGCATTGAGCGATTCAATGTTTTAAGCATTTCTATGTTTTATTTATTCCTTAGCATAATATTTTTACAGTCTATCACATTCCACGCAATTCAATTATTGGGCCACCTATGTTATTAATGTAATCTCCAGTAATTGTAACTTTTCCGATATTGTCGTCTTTTGGAATCTCAAACATTATGTCTAACATAAATTCTTCAATAATTGATCTAATTGCTCTTGCACCTGTCTTTTTCGCAATTGCTTTCTCTGCAATTGCTTCAAGTGCACTATCATCAAAAATCAAATTCACTTCATCTAATGCAAGAAGCTTCTGATATTGCTTGAGTATAGCATTCTTAGGTTCTTTCATAACCTCTACTAGCATTTCCTTTGTAAGTCCTTGCAGTGTAAATACAATAGGAAGCCTTCCAAGGAATTCTGGTATCATACCAAATGTTTTTAAATCTTCCAGTGTAACCTGACTAAGTATATTTAGGTCCTTGTCATGTTTATCCTTCAAATCAGCTGCAAATCCAATTGATGACTGCTTGTTTATTCTTTCTTTAATAACATCTTCCAGTTCTGGAAATGCACCGCCACAAATGAATAATATATTTTTTGTATTAACAGTTGTTAATGGAACCATTGCATTTTTGCTATTAGCGCCAACCGGTACTTCTACTTCGCTTCCTTCTAATAGTTTAAGCATTCCTTGCTGGACTGATTCTCCGCTTACATCTCTACTCCTGGTCTCCTTCTTTTTAGCGATTTTATCTATTTCATCAACAAATATAATCCCTCTTTCTGCTTTCTCAACATCATTGCCAGCTGCTGCTAAAAGCTTTGAGACAACACTTTCAATATCATCACCGATATATCCAGCTTCCGTAAGTGAAGTTGCATCTGTAATTGCCAAAGGCACATCTAGAAGTTTTGCAAGTATCTTAACAAGATATGTTTTACCACTTCCTGTTGGCCCAATCATAAGCATATTAGATTTTTCTATTTCTATTTCATCCATTGAATTTGTATTAGATGCTACCCTTTTATAGTGATTGTATACCGCAACAGCCATGACTTTCTTTGCATGTTCTTGTCCGATAACATATTCATCCAACTGTCTCTTAATCTCATGCGGTGCTGGGATTTTTTTGATATCAATAGGATCTAACACTTGTTTTTCTTCTGTTGATTTTTTCTTTATTCTTTGCTTTTTTGGTATTTCTATATTAAGCTTATCAAAATTAAAATTATCTAAGTTAATTGGTGTAAGACCTTTTGCTCCTGGAAGATTACTCATTTTCAGCATTTCTTCATAATTAATATCTCCAGAATTCAATGTATCAAATGTTCTTTGCATACAATCAGAACATATATTTATGTTGTTAGGCATACTAATCATTTTCCCTGCTTTGCTTTCAGGCCTTCTACACATATAGCATATCTTCTCATATTCATCTTCGTCATCTTTATCTTCTGCTTTATTACTTACTATATTTTTATCTTTACTTACTTCATTCGTTTTATTTTCTACTTTATCTTCCGCTTTATCTTCTGATTTACCTTCTGTTTTATCTTCTGATTTACCTTCTGTTTTATCATCTAATATATTTTTATCTTTGCTAACTTCATCAGTCTTAATAATTTCTTTTTCATCTGCCATTATCGTTATTCCTCCTAAGCATTCAATATTAACATTATATTACGGCGCCTCCCATTTTACAAATGAAATAAAACTAAAGTTATAATGGGGGATTTGTAAAATATTAGATTGGGAGGGACGGACGAAAAATCTTGTGTATTGCCTCCTGTTCGCTCATTGCCTCTACAGACTTGCGATATTGTATGCATTCGGTTTGACACCGTAAGAAAGCCGGTGTCAACCGCCTGCATACAATATCACAAGTCAGTAACGGCAACAGGCGGACAATAGAGGCAATAGACAAGATTTTTCTGCCTTTCGACGCCGTTCATATTTTATACGAATCCCCCAGCATAATGGGTACAAACGCACTCCCCCTCAGATATATTCCGTCAAAATCTAATTCATAGTAAAATCGAATATACATTTTTCCGAGTGGCCGCAGGGGGGGACGGCGCCGGAGGCCGTCACTTCAACGTAAATTATGATTGGCCAACGAGCAGAAAAAACTTGTACATTTCCTCTATTGTCCGCCTGTTGCCGTTACTGCCATGCGAGATTGTCTTCAGGCGGTTGACACCGATCTTTCGGTGTCGAACCGAATGTAGACAATCTCGTATGGTTGTAGAGGCAATGAGCGAACAGGAGGAAATGTACAAGTTTTTTCGTCCGTCCGTCCGTCAACACTAATTTACTTTGAAGGTAAGCTTCCAAGCGTTACTTCAACATCTTTAAGTTCATATGTTTTATTATTTGTATTATAATGATAATAACCTATCTTCACTATACTACCTGTTGCATAATATTGCATTAATGATTTTAATCCAGTTAATGAAGTAATATCTTCACCATCAAATGTTACAATGATATCTTGCTTAGCCAAGCCAGCTTTTTCTGCAGGTGAACCAGAAGCCACCTGACTAATCATAACGCCTACAGGGACATTATATGTGGCTGCGCTTGCGCTTGTAACATCCGTTCCGCCAATACCAAGATAGGATGCTTGGCTGTCAGCGACCTTAGTTTTTGTCTGTTGAGTACTTAAATTATCTATAATATCTTTTACCGATGAGATTGGGATTGCATATCCCATACCCTCTACTCCAGTAGAAGAATATTTTGCTGCATTAATTCCAATAACTTGACCGCTAGCATTAAGAAGTGCACCTCCACTATTTCCTGGATTAATTGCAGCATCTGTCATAATCAAATTTGAATATTGTGTATCTTCGACTGTGATAGAACGATTCAAAGCACTAATCCAACCAACGGTTACTGATTGACCTTCTCCCAATGCATTACCAATGGCTACTACTGATTCACCAATTTGAACACTATCCGAATCTCCTAATTCAGCAATCGCAATATTGCTTACCGTTGATTCTTTTAAATCTGAAATATTAACTGCAACGACAGCAATATCTTTGTCTGATTTACTACCTTTTACCGTTGCATTTACTGCTTCATTATCGTTAAACGTTACTTTTAAATTACTAACGCCATCAACTACGTGTGCATTTGTGACAATAAGAAGTTCTACATCACTTTTTCCAATGATAATACCAGTTCCACTGGTAGATGCCTCCGCACTTCCACTTCCAAAGTAACCATAACCACTAGACGTTGTTGTTATTGTTCCTGTAATTGCAACTACTGCTGGCATTGCTGCTTTCGCAATACTTGGAACATCTAATGTAGTTCCCGTGCTTGCTGTTTGCGTAATCAAGTTAGATGTTGCGCTTGCAATTCCAGATGCAACTGTAGGTATATCTACATTACTTGATTTGCTTGCATTTGTTGGAAAATAATATACTCCAGTATAATACAATCCATACATTGTACCACCTGCAATAACACCACACATAATACTTGCTGCTACTAATCTAATTACTTTTTTGAAACCTTTTTTGCTTCCATTCGTATTCTTAGACGCTTTTTTTGCTGCCTTTTTCGCTGCTTTTTGAGCCGCTTTGTCAGCTTTCATACTTTTTGTGTTAAATATCATACTACTGTTATCTGATGTTGGATTCTCAATTGTTGAACTATATGGTATATCACTATAATTATCACTATACTGTGATGAACTGTATTCTGTTGATGCATCTGAAGAATTTTCAATAGCTTGTTCCTCACCGATCGAGCTAGTCGTTTCATCATCATATTTTATTGGTAAACCAGTCTGCGAATCGAACCTTGGTCTTTCATCGTTCTTATTATTTATCATATTAATTTCTCCTTCCGTCTAAATCATTTAGATTTTAGAAATATGCTTTATTCATTACTCACATAACCATAAAACACATCTCGCTTATAGAAGTTAGTCTAGCAACGAAATGTGTCATATATGTGTTCGATGTGTTAAAAAATAATGAACGTTTTTTTGATACCCTACTTACTTTTTAAAAATATGCCAAGACTTTGTTATAAAGTAATATTATTGCCCAACTGCTTGCATAACTGCGTCTGTCAATTCTTCAAGTTCCTGGTTTGCATCCTCTAGGCTTATCCCTTTAACTCCCATATAAAATTTTATTTTAGGTTCCGTTCCGGATGGTCTTGCACAGCACCATGAATTGTTATCTAATTCATAATATAATACATTTGAACTAGGAAGTCCTGTTGTAGTCAACTCACCAGTCTTCATATTTTTAATTTCATCATTCTTATAGTCTCTAATCGACAACACTTCAAATTTCCCGAATTTTTTAGGAGGATTTGCTCTAAGATCATTAAGCATTTCCTGAATCTTTGCTACTCCTTCAACACCTTTAAGCGTTATTGACTTTAAGCCTTCTTTGTAATAACCATATTTATCAAATATATGAAGCATCTGATCCCATAGAGTCAAACCCTTAGTCTTATAATAAGCTGCTGCTTCACAAAGTGACATAACAGCTACAATAGCGTCTTTGTCTCTTGCATGCGTGCCAACAAGGCAACCATAACTTTCTTCAAATCCAAATTCATATTCATACGTATGCTGTTGTTCAAAGAACTTTATCTGTTCACCAATATACTTAAATCCTGTTAACACCTCAATAAGTTTAACATTATATTCTTTTGCAATTGCATCCGCCATATTAGTTGAAACAATGGTCTTAACAAGTGCCCCATTCTTATGTAAGAGCCCTTTTTCTTTTCTTTGAGATAATAAGTATTCCGCAATCAACATTCCTGACATATTACCTGTAAATGATATATATTCTCCCGTATTAGAATTCTTAGCATATACTCCAAGTCTATCTGCATCTGGATCGGTTGCAAGTACAATATCAGCATTCTTTTCTTTTGCAAGTTGAAGTGCTAATGTAAATGCTTTCGGATCTTCTGGATTAGGATAACTAACTGTAGTAAAGTTGGAGTCTGGTTTTGCCTGCTGTGGTACAACAAAGACTTTTTTGAAGCCAATTTCAGCAAGAACTCTTCTTGCCGGAATGTTACCAGTGCCATGTAATGGTGTATATACAATTGTTATATCCTCTGCAACTTGTTTTATCACATCTGGATTAACAATTAATTTTTTAAGCTCTGCAATATATTTATCATCAAGATCACTACCAATTACATGATAAAGGGCGTCAATCTGAGCATCATCCTTGTCCATGGTTTTAACTGTATTATAATCTTTAACATTATTAACTTCTGCAATAATCTGTTCATCCTTAGGGGCAGTAATCTGTGCGCCATCTTCCCAATATACTTTGTATCCGTTATATTCAGGTGGATTATGACTTGCTGTTACTACAATTCCTGCAATACAATTCAGTTCTCTTACTGCAAATGATAATTCTGGAGTAGGTCTAAGTGATGTAAATATATAAGATTTGATTCCATTCGCATTCAGGCAAAGTGCTGCTTCATCTGCAAATTCAGGTGACATACGTCTTGAATCATATGCGATTGCAACGCCTCTATCTGCTGCATTTTCTTTTATAATAAAATTAGCAAGTCCCTGAGTCGCTTTTCTAACAGTGTAAATACTCATTCGATTAGTACCGTTACCAATCACGCCTCTTAAGCCACCAGTACCAAATTCTAAATCTTTGTAAAATCTGTCTTCAATCTCTGCCTTATTATCAGCAATCGATTTTAATTCTTCACGTGTGGCTTTATCAAAATATTGATTCGCACACCATTCCTTGTAAGTATCCATATAATTCATAAATATATATCTACCTTTCTAATAATATTCTTATAATACGATTGATTATATTATAATCTAAATTCTAAATCAATCCTTTATTTCGTCTTTCAAAGTACGAGCAGGCTCTGCCACTCGTTATCGTACCGCTGCCGTTGAACTTGTTGTACTGTCTGCAGTTGTCGGTACTATTACAGGTTTATTGTTAATAAGCGTAAGTTCAACATTATAAGTTTGCTTTAGGCTTGCACCAGCTGGCAATGTAACACTCAATACTGCATTGTTTTTCCCTACAATAAAATTATTAGTATCTATCGTCGGCTTAAGATCCGCTAAAACCGCTGAATTCACAATATCTTCAGTACCCGTCACAATTATACTTATTGTTTTCGCACTCTCATACGAAGCACTATATCCCTCTGGTACATTTAACAAATTAACACTATCCAAATTAATCACAAATTCTTTTTCTTTTATTGCAGAAACCTTTGCAGTTGCTGTGATTTTACTATCGGAAACAAGAATTATATTTGAAGGTAAGTAACTTTTTATATTTATCATAAAATCTTTATTCGAATTTAAATTAGCTATATCAATTGCATCTGCGCTAATTTCTACCGAATCTATTTTCTTTAGATTCTCTTCTGTACCTGCTACTACAACTTCTGTACTACTATAATCAATTCCAGTTAATTTATACCCAGCAGCAACTTCACCCTGATTTTTAAATTTAACTGATATCGTTTTCGATGGTAACAATGTTGCTTTAAAATCTACATTTGTCTTTCCCATCTCAATTTTAGTATCATATATAACATTTCCTGCCTCATCATATAACTTCAACGGTGCAACATCACTAATATCCATAGATGCACCACTTACGTCATATATTGCTTTCACTAAACTAACATTATTAATTGCAGAAGCAGATCCAGTCAACTTAACAGTGGTTGGTGATATTTTACTATCGCTTACGATATATCCAGCATCAGGTATGCCCACTGTTTCCACCTGTATATTAAATGTTTTAGAAACTCTGTTCTCAATACTTAGTTTGATTGCAGTTGTTTTCGGTGTCACTTCCAAACCTGAAGTAGATACCCCATCCTTTGAAATTTTTACATCTATATCAACATAATCAGAGAATGCTGTAACTTTACTCAAATCAGCAGTTGCAACAATATCACTTGCTTTAATATCACTTACTATGCTTCTTGGTCCACTAATATATACTGAGATTTTGCTTCCATCAACTACTTCAAATGTATAATCTTTATCTGTTAAGCTTTCAGCATTTAGCAATGTAACTGTTACTTGAGTAACTGTTACACTAGTGTTTGGATCATAGATATTTACAATAACCGCCCACAAAATAACAGCGCATATTATCGAAAGAATTTTTAGGCTAAAATTATTTAACATCTTTCCTTTCATTTTTCCCTTCATTCTTCAACCTTCCTTTCCATCTCTTGAAAGATTTCACATCTATAGTCTTCCTTCTCATATATTCAAGCTTATTACGAATCAATTCACCATCCATATCATGAATCAATTCGCCTCCAACAGCTACCGATACCGCTCCTGTTTCTTCTGAAACGATAATTGTAAAACTATCGGTGACTTCACTAATTCCAACAGCGGCCCTATGTCTTGTTCCAAGTGATTTGCTCAAACTCATATTATCTGATAGAGGCAAATAGCAAGTCGCTGCAACGACCCGATTATCTCTAACAATAACCGCGCCATCATGAAGTGGTGTATTATGTTCGAAAATATTAATCAGGAGCTGGCTAGTAACTACAGCATCTATTTCAATTCCTGTCTTTTCGTATTCCTGTAATTTTGTATCTTGCTCCAACACAATTAGAGCTCCAGTCTTTTCTTTTGCAAGATCAAATGTCGCTCGTATTATTTCATTAATTGTCTTATTACTAAATCTCTCATCTTTTTCACTTTCAAATCTGAAAATATTAGTCAATATCTTCTTTCTTCCAAGTTGTTCCAATGCTCGCCTTAGCTCAGGTTGAAAAATGATTACAAGGGCAATTATGCCTACATTAATTGTCTTACTCGCTATCCATAGAATTGTTCTTAGATTTAAAATAAAAGCTATCAGCGTAAATACACCAATAACAATGATACCTTTCAACAAAGCCCAAGCCCTGGTGTCCTTAATCCAAACCAAAATATTATATAATAAAAATGCAATGATTATTATTTCAATTGTATCGGTCCATGATAATTGAGGAATATATATCTTCGAAAGATAATTCTGTAAAAAGTTATTTACTGCTGACACATTTTCACATCCTTTCTATTCTAGTTATGATTAGCGCTATCATTCATGTCTATTATTTGTCAATAGGCGATATTATTGTATCATCTTCATCAAATGAATCTTCTGCGTCTTTATACATCGTTTTGTCAGGAGCTTTCCTTGAATCATATTTTCTATCTCTTTTAATATCGTCTGTTTTTTTAACTTTTTGTGCGTTGATACGCTTTACCTTTACCTCTTGATTTACAATATTAACTTTAGGTACTGCTTTAACATAATAATAATACTCATCATCTTCATATTGTACAATTTCAGTTCGCTTATAATCCACACTAAAGAATAGAATCTGTAGCAAGTATCCAAGTATTACTGCTAAAATAGTACCAATGATAACGAAAATCATATCTATTTTAGCCGACCATGCTAATTTTCCAACAACAAGTGTTATAAATTGAACAAGGGCTCCTGATAGAATCGCATAGGACCATGCATTTTCAACTGATAATCTTCTAATCGCATAGACAACAAGGATTGAAATTGCAACAGCAGTGACAAGTGTAATCATCTCTTTATTGTTCAATAGACTGTTCACAATAAAAGAGAACTTTTGCATACTATTTGATGCAGATTCACTAGCTATGGCTGTCTGATACTCACTTGCTGTTTTAATCATGTAGTATGCCATAATTCCAAAACTTGCTGGAATCACTGCAAGTATACCAGATGTAAGTCCGATTGCAATTGGTACCAAATATGGAAGCTTAATCCAGCATAATATAGCTGTAATAATTAATATATATCCTGATTTTGGTGTAAATCGAAAATATAATAAATACATCAATAGAAATACACAAAGAGCTACAACTGCAAGTTCTGCAGAGATTGCATACAAATGCGCCACTATAAATGCTGATAAGCATACTATCGTAAACCCATTAGGCAAGAAAGCACATAATATCGATACAAATACTGCAATTAGTGGATTCTTGAGTTTAGACATATATCCAATACTTCCATTAAGCAGTGATAACGAAATCAAGGAAACTAGAAACTTTGCCCCAGGGATAATATACACATCATACATGCCATATATTTTTTTTATTTTTTCTTTTAATTCTAATAATGCTACCATCTAGAGATATCCTCCAATTTTAATTTTTCTTCTTTTGACCATTATAAAAACGTTCTAATTTGTTCAATCGCAAAAAGAATTTCTTCATTTCTTTTCTTGAGCTTTCGTACTTAGAAGAATAAACAACACCTGAAATGATTCCAAATATAATAATGAAAGTTACATAATATCCAGCTATGCTCTTTCCCATTGAAGCATAATCAATGCTATTCACATTTTCAGCAAGCGAATCAGCCTGACATAATGCAGATAAAATCACAATCACCACAAAGGCTACTGTGACAGATATAATCGTTTTCAAAACTCCTAGAGAAACATAATCACCCTTAAAATATTTGGCTGTTTTAAGCATGGTTTTTCCTTCATTTTTTTCGTAAATTGACATTTTTGTCATCATTTTTACTTTATTTTCATTTAACATATAACTCCTATCTGTATGCTTTAGCATACAACTAATAAGGATTGTGAAATATTCTTTTCCTGTTTCACATTAGCTCCTATCTACATGCTTTAGCATGTATCTAATAAGGATTGTGAAACATTCTTTTTCTATTTCACTTTAGCTCTAATCTGTATGCTGAATGCGAATTAATACGCGCCCAATTAATACCATATATTGTACCATATTTTTCATTAATTGTATATTACAATTTGAGAATGACCACCATTAAATGCAGTTACAATTCGTACCATTCTACCTTCAACCGTAAATGTTCTATCTGAAGCTGCTGATATATAGTTGCTCCATACTTGAGCATTCTCTATAGGAAGCAATCTAGCAATAACCTCTTTTATCTTCATATCATAGCCTTCACATCTCTGCTTTATATAAATTATAGTCACGTTAGATTGAATTACTATTTCTCCATAGTATGTATTATTTTCTTGATAAACATATACATTTGATAATATCTTACTATATCCAATCGTGCTGAGACTTCCATACAATTCGGTGCTCTTCAATCCATCATTAGTACCATTATTTGAATCTGCTGGATTGCTGTTGCTTGAACCACCAGGATTCCCTGAATCACCTGTATTCCCTGCATTACTTGCATTGTCATTTGTTCCGCTAGCGGTATCCGTATTATTTGAGTTGACAGGATTGGCTGCATTTCCTGAATCATTTATGTTGTTGTTATTATTTGCGTCTATTATATTGCTTGAAGTTCCATTACTTGACACACCATTACTCGACGTCGTTCCACTAGTTACTAAATTAAATATTGGTAAATCATTTTGAGATTTTGCTGCATCATTATTTAAAATCCCTTCGATTACTATTGCATCAGAAGAGCTTCCAAGTGTTGCAGTTAATGCTGAAGTTCCTTTCCCTTTAATTACAATTATTCCCTCAGAATCAACAGTAAATACATTCTCATCACTGCTGCTCCAATTAATTGTCTTTTCAGTTTCTACCGGGTCAATACTCGCGGTAACTTTAAGGGTAGTCCCTATAGGAACTGCACAGCTATCCATATCAATGGACACCGATGCTTCTTTCAACATATTTGATGCAATCGTACCTGATTGGTCAGCGCCTCCTCCAGCTTCAGATATACTAATATTTATGGATTCTTTCTTAGGTTTTTCGCCAAATATCAATGCTAAAGAAACGATAATTCCAATTAATACGATTGTTAAAATCAATATTGGAACTGGCTTTAATCTTCTTTTATTTTTATTATTTCTCTTCTTTTGCATTGCCATATTTGCCCCTTCCTAACCCAAAAGAGCAAGTTACACTATTCATGTACTCGCTCTTAATTAGTATATCATATAAATCAATCTTTTGTTTTCATCGTTGGAAATAACAATACATCTCTAATTGCAGCTGAATCCGTAAGAAGCATTACCAATCTATCAATTCCAATTCCCAAACCACCTGTTGGTGGCATACCATATGCCAAAGCATTTAAGAAATCTTCATCAATACTATTTGCTTCTTCATCTCCTGCGGCTTTCAAAGCTTCCTGTGCCTCAAATCTTCCTCTTTGGTCAATTGGGTCATTCAACTCTGAAAATGCATTTGCTAATTCTCTCTTAGTCATAAAAAGTTCGAATCTTTCTGTATAATCTGGATCTGTTGGTTTTCTCTTAGCAAGTGGAGAAATATCAACAGGATGATCCATTACAAACGTAGGTTGAACTAATTGTTCTTCTACAAATGCTTCAAAGAAAAGGTTAAGTATATCCCCCTTCTTATGTCTTTTTTCAAATTCAATATGATGCTCTTTTGCAATTGCTTTTGCTTCTTCATCAGAATTAATTGTTGAAAAGTCCACATTTGCGTATTTTTTTACAGCATCTAGCATTGTAATTCTTTCAAAAGGCTTTGCTAAATCAATCTCAACATCTTCATAAGTAATTGTGGTCGTACCAAGTACGTTTTTAGCAACTGTGCGAAATAAGTCTTCAACCAAATCCATCATTCCATAATAATCTGTATATGCCTGATATAATTCAAGCAATGTAAATTCTGGATTATGACGCACGGATAGTCCTTCGTTACGAAATACTCTTCCTATTTCGTATACTCTTTCAAGTCCACCAACAATAAGTCTCTTAAGATATAGTTCTAATGAAATTCTCAAATGAACATCTTCATCTAACGCATTATAATATGTTGTAAATGGTTTAGCCGCAGCGCCGCCTGCATTAGCAATCAGAATTGGTGTTTCAACTTCCATAAATTTTCTACCATCTAAGAATGCTCTAATTGCCGTAATAATCTGAGAACGTTTTATAAATGTTTCCTTTACTTCAGTATTGACAATCAAATCTACATATCTTTGTCTATAACGCGTATCTGTATCTTTAAGACCATGATACTTTTCGGGCAAAATCTGTAAACTCTTAGTTAGAAGCTTTACCTCAGAAGCATGAATTGATATTTCACCCTTTTGTGTTTTAAATACCTCACCCTTAAAACCAACAATGTCACCTATATCAAATTTCTTGAAATCAGCATAAGGTTCTTCTCCCACGCTGTCTCTTGCTACATATAGCTGAATATTTCCTTCTAAGTCTTGAACATTACAAAAAGAAGCCTTACCCATAACTCGTTTGGCCATCAATCTGCCTGCAATCGTTACTGATTTTCCTTCAAGTTCCTCAAAGTTATCTTTAATTTCTAATGTATGATTTGAAACATCATATTTCATAATCTTAAATGGATCATTACCGTTTTCTTGTAATGTCTGTAATTTTGTTTTACGAACCTGAATCTGTTCGTTAATATCTACTACTTGCTCTTTTTTTTGCTCAGCCAAGACTTTCACTCCTTCTTGTAAACCATATATAATTTAAATTCAATCTAATTAGATTTTCTAATTGAAATAACTTTGTATTGAAAATCACCAACTTGTGTTTCAACTTCAACCATCTCGCCAATTCTTTTACCTAACAGAGCGGCTCCAACTGGTGATTCATTAGAAATCCTATTTTGGAGACTATTCGATTCAGTTGAACCTACAATAGCAAATTCAATTTCTTCATTAAATTCAAAATCAAAAACTGTTACGATACAGCCAACACTGATTTTATCAATATCAACTTCATCTTCATCAACAACTTCTGCATTCTTTAATATTTTTTCTACATCTTCAATTCTTGACTCTATATCCCTTTGCTCATCTTTTGCTGCATCATACTCAGCATTTTCTGACAAATCACCTTGTTCTCTTGCTTCTTTGATTTTTTGAGCAACTTCTTTTCTTTTAACAACTTTTAAAGTTTGTAATTCTTCCTCTAACTTCTTCAAACCAGTATAGGTAAGAATGTTCTTTTTCTCTGCCATATCCCCATTACACCTTTCTAAAATAAATATAATTCTCTTAAGGAACAAAGATTCTGCAACGCAGAATCGCCATGCCACTCACGGACACGTAGTGCATCTTCCTCACCGCAAATGTGCACATCCCGCAGAGTGTTTTTACTTTATAAGTTACAATTTCCTATAAAATAAAATATTTTTCGTTTCTACGCTAACATCGAAACATTATATCCCATATATACCCTAATGTCAATATAACGACAATTTCATGTTGACAATTTCTTCTAGTGTAGAATAACTTTCTATCAGATTAGCCTCTTTACGAAGTGCAGCTGAATGAGGATAACCTGCTATATACCATCCAAAATGTTTTCGCATTTCCCTGATTCCAGAAAACTCACCCTTATATTCTATTAAGAGTCTCGCGTGCCTAAGTATCATTTCTTTACTTTCTTCAAATGATGGTTTATTCAAAGCTTCTCCTGTTTTCATATAGTGGTCGATTTGTTTAAAAATCCAAGGATTCCCTCTTGCGCCTCTTCCAACCATAATTCCGTCACAGCCTGTTATTTGAATCATCTTAATCGCATCTTCAACACAAAATATATCTCCATTTCCTATAACAGGAATTGAAACGCGTTCTTTTACTTGTCTGATAATATCCCAGTCGGCGGTCCCTGAATAATATTCTTCTCTTGTTCGCCCATGTACTGCAACGGCTGCACCTCCTGATTCTTGGATAATATGTGCTATCTCAGGTGCATTTATCAGTTGATCATTAAATCCTTTTCTGATTTTAACTGTAATTGGCTTCTTAACTGCTTTTGCCATTGCACTAACTATTTCTCCAACAAGTTTTGGATTCTTCATCAATGCTGAGCCTTCACCATTGTTAACTACTTTTGGCACTGGACATCCCATATTAATATCTATAGTATCAAATGAACGCTCTTCAATTATTTTAGCAATTTCTGCCATAATCTGTGGATCACAGCCAAATAATTGAACCGCGATAGGATTTTCATCAGGTGTAACTCTTAACAAATCTTCTGTATTTTTATTATGATACAAAATTGATTTTGCGCTTATCATTTCTGAATATAGCATTCCACAACCTTGTTCCTTACAAAGCAAGCGAAAAGGCAGGTCCGTTACTCCTGCCATTGGTGCTAATATCACATTGTTTTTAATTTCTACATTCCCTATTTGCATTTGTACTCCAAATTATATTAATTTTCTTCGAAATGATTCATATTTTATAGACATGTTTGCATTGCAAACGCAAATATTATCATAAATATGCATACCAAGTTTGTGCCATAGGCACAAATCTTATCATAAATTAGAATGCGTAGCATTCTTACAAGCGAATCTTTGATTCGCTTTATTCATATTTTTCGCCTAGGAAAAACACTTTAAAAAAAAGTTCAAGTGAAGTAAGTAGTTCTTCATCTTTCTTTTGAATCTGCTTGATTTTCAAACCACAAGCAATATCATCATATAACAAATCACTTTCATCTGCTTCTGTGGCAAACATCAAAGTACCATCTTCTGCATATTCAAGTCTAAGAATTCCGCCAACCTCTTCTGTAAATAATACACAGATAATTTTAAGTCTGTCCTTAATCTCGTCAGGTAGCGCTGCAAACTCTTCATTCAAATAATATTTTTTTTCATATGCATTAGAAACGCATAATACAACTTTATCTTCGTACATAACAAATATCCTCTCTAAATATAACCATATAATCCACGTACTGAAACTTCGCCTGCTATAACTTTTTCAACGCTGCCATCTTTTTTCTTAACAAGAAGTTCACCCTTCTCATTAATTCCAATAGCATTTCCAATAAATTGATTATTTATGTTATTGATTTTAACTTCTCTTCCTACATTTACTAATAATCCATTATACTTTTCGATCAATCCGCTCATATCTTGCGTCTGCATAAATATGCTGTAATATTTTTCGAAATACTTTGCAAAATCTGCAACAACTTGGCTTCGCTTAATCATCAGTCCTGTTTCTAAAAATACTGATGAAGCAATGTCCTTAATCTGCTCATCAAACTCTGTAATATTAACATTTATCCCAACACCAATTATAACATAGTTAACCGCATCTAGCTCTGAACTCATCTCAGTAAGTATTCCACATATTTTTTTGCCATTTACGACTATATCGTTAGGCCACTTGATATTGCATTCCAAACCTTTTATGTTTTTGAGCGCCCCAACAACTGATAGAGCAGCAACCAATGTGATCATTGATGCCCCATAAGGGTGAATGGCGGGTTTTAAAACGAATGACATCCAAATACCACTACCACTTGGTGATAGCCATTTCTTTCCACGTCTTCCTCTGCCGCTATTCTGGAATTCTGTTATCACAAGTGTTCCTTGTGTTGCACCATCTTCTGCTTTTTTTTTAGCCTCATTATTTGTCGAATCAATTTCATTGTAAAAATAGATTTTATTTCCAAAGAATTCATTTTCAAATAGGCTTCCAAGTTCAACCTCTGTTAATACATCAGGATACTTCGTAACATTGTAGCCTTTGTTCTGAGTTGCTTCAATCTCATAGCCATCTGCTTTCAGCTGATTCATATATTTCCAAACAGCTGTCCTAGATATTCCTAATTCATTGCAGATGCTTTGTCCTGAAATATAATTGTCCGCATTTCTTAACACTTTTAATATTTTGGTTTTCATTTTCTTCCCTATTCTTGCAAGCGAATCTTTATCTCGCTTTATTTAAGTTTGCAAACAATAATTTACAAGCTCCGTGATGTAACACTCCAACATAATATAGCGAAAACGAACAACCCAATTGCAATACCTGTTAGCACAATTCCGTTCTTTTTTTTGTCATTAATGAAATTTTTAGCTGCATTAAGTGCATTCACTCCTGCACCTGAAACAAAAATTACAGGAAATAACATGCCACGCATATTTTTCATAAAAATAATTGAAATAAATAAGACTACTATTACTGCCGTCATTATTAGTAGTAGAATGTCAATTGTGGATTTCGATTTTCTATAAGTACTCTTCGTTGAATAATAATACATTGTTGGCTCCTATTCTTACTATTACTAATATGCACCAAGTGTCGCAGCCATTACAGCTTTTATTGTATGCATTCTATTTTCTGATTCATCAAATACTACAGATTGTGCCGATTCAAACACTTCATCAGTTGTCTCTAGCTCATTAAGACCAAATTTATCATAGATTTCTTTTCCAATCTTGGTTTTCAAATCGTGAAATGATGGTAGGCAGTGCATAAAAATTGCATTTTTCGAAGCATTATCCATGACTTTTTTGTTAACTTGATATGGCAAAAGAGCTTTAATTCTTTCAGCCCACACCTCATCAGGTTCTCCCATGGAGACCCAAACATCCGTATATATAACATCTGCATCTTTCGTTGCCGCTTCAACATCTTCTGAAAAGGTAATTTTCGCTCCACTTTCAATTGCATATTTCTTGCATTCTGCAATTAGATCTGCTGTTGGGAAGTATTCTTTAGGTGCGCATGCTGTAAAATCAATGCCCATCTTAGAACATGCTATCATCCAGGAATTACCCATATTATATCTTGCATCACCCATATATACAAGCTTAACGCCTTTTAATTTACCAAGTTTTTCACGAATAGTTAGCATATCAGCTAACATCTGTGTTGGGTGATATTCATTTGTTAATCCGTTCCATACAGGAACTCCTGCATATTTAGCAAGCTCTTCAACAATACTTTGTCCAAACCCGCGATATTCAATTCCTTCATATATTCTTCCAAGTACACGTGCAGTGTCTGCAATACTTTCTTTTTTACCTATCTGAGACCCCTGTGGATCAAGATATGTGACACCCATTCCAAGATCATGAGCCGCCACTTCGAACGAACAGCGAGTTCTTGTACTTGTCTTTTCAAATATAAGTGCAACGTTTTTCCCTATTAATTTTTGCTCAACAATTCCATTTTTCTTTTTTTCCTTTAGCTCAGCTGAAAGATTTAATAAATACGTAATCTCTTCCGGAGTGAAATCCTTCAATGTTAAAAAATGACGTCCTTTTAAATTCATATAGCTCCTATCCGTGCGCTTTCGCACACATTTAAATCAGAGTTGCGAAAAATACGTTTCTTGCTTTTCGCATTGCTCCCATCCGTGTGCTTTCGCAAAATTTTATTTGCATGCATACGTCAAAATATATCTATACTTTACTATATTATTTCAGAGTAGTCAAGTGTATATTTATAAGTTATTTATGTATATTATGCATAGTATTTATAAGGTCACCATTTTAAACATTACATCTATTTACTGATTTTACTCAAAAATAGAAGTGTGGTCAAATTACCACACTTCTATTTTTATATTCTATATATGTTTTTCAATCTGTATATTTACATTGTTCTTAAAATCATACGCATAGTCTATACTTTAATAAAAGCAATGATCTCCAATAACCATGTAATCAGAATATGCCGAATAATTTGCAGTTCCTGTGGTAATAAAAGCTGTATAGTTAGATACGTTATTCACCCCTGAAAGTGCTTGAAGTACCGCTTGAACACATTCATTTGTTCTAGGACCAGATGCAAGTCTTTGAGCAAATTTAGCTGAAGGATTGCCTGATGCATCACACACTCCACTAAACTGATTTTTTGCATATACAACACCAGTTACCGTGTTAGGATATCTAGGGCTTCTAACTCTGTTGAGTATTATATTTGCTACCGCTAATTTACCTTCATATGATTGCCATCCTGATTCCCAATCAACAATACAAGCCATAATCCAAATATCATTATCGGAAACTTGCATTGTAGGATTATATGTGAAATCTGTGCCTGCTTTTGTTTTTTGAATAACTTGCTGTCTAAGTGCTTCTTGTTTTGCTTTTGCATCTGCTTCTGCTTGAATTCTTGCTTCTTCTGCAGCTTTAGCATCTTCTTGCGCTTTAACTCTTGCAGCTTCATCTGCTGCTGCTTTAGCGATTTTTGCTTGTTCTTCTGCAATTGTTAATCCATTCTGAAACCCGTAATCAATAGAAACATTTTCTTTAATTATATATTCAAGTGTATCATCTTCCGCTTTTACTACAATATAATCGCCAATAAATTCTACTGGTGTTACCTGTGCTCCTGCTGGTAATGAATTGATAATTTCAGCATTGTCCATATTGTTTGAATAGACTGAGGTATTATCTGTAATAACACTTGCATTAATCGATGTTTCTAACTGTGCTACTGCTTGTGCTTCCTCATCAAAGCAAAGCATTGAAGTCTTCGCATATCCTATTAAATTTCCTGAGCTAATCTTAGTCCACTCATTATTTTGCTCCAAAACATCAGCAATATTATATTCAAATAGCTTACCAACTATTTCCGCTGATTCTTCTGGAGATGCTTTTACTTCAACGTACGCTTCTGTAGAAGCCACTGCCTTACCATAAAACAAACATTGTTTTAAATTTTTATCTTCATCTTGGTTACTAGCCACCAAGTATTTTGCGGTTTCTACATACGATGCAGTTCCTTCATTTGTATCTGTGCTTACGGTTTCTTTGAGTTCACTAGTAGTACTTGCAGTAATTGTAGCTGGTAAAATTGGCATCATCATCATAATGATTGCTAATCCAAAGTAAATTGCTACCTTTCTACTTTTAAGTATCATAAATTACCTCCTGCGTATACCCATAATACATTATATGAATACCGCTTTTAATTGTTACAGAATTGTTACATTTGTTACAAAATTATTGTACCAAAGTTAAATTTCTTTGTCAACCCCCCAAATAATTCAGCTTTTATGCGGGTTTTCGACATTTTAACAATTCGAAGGTAATTCTAGACATTGTAAGATATTGTAAACAAATTAGTTGTCTCTTTGTCGTTTTGCTTCATATAGTAAGACAGTTGTTGCTATCGCAGCGTTTAATGATTCTACGTTACCACACATTGGTATTTTTATTAAAACATCAGCTTTGGCCACAGATATATCGGTTAATCCATTACTTTCATTCCCAATTAAAAACGCTGATGGGCCAATGTATTTTTCTGCTGTATAGCTTTTTTTCCCATCCAAATGAGCTGCATATATTGTTATTTTGTTGTTTTTGATAATATCAATTGCATTCAAGAAATCATTTTCATATACAAATGGCACTCTAAATATTGAGCCCATTGTCGAACGGATTGTTTTAGGATTATATATATCAACTGTATTTGCACTCATTAGCACTCCACTAATACCTGCGCCCTCACCCGTCCTAATAATTGTTCCTAAATTTCCTGGATCCTGAAGATTTTCAATTATAGCAATAAGCGGCACATTCTTCATCAAATCATCCATCGAGTAATCTAGCATCTTAACAATTGCCAAAATACCTTGTGGAGTCTTGGTATCTGACATCTGTGAAAACACATTATCACTTACGATTTCATAATCTTTACCTATCTTTTTAATAGTATTTTCATTAGATTTTATAAAACTTTCAGAGACATATATCTTTATTATTCGATCTTGAGGCGCCTCTTCCACCATTTTAATGCCCTCAACAACAAATTCTTTATTTTCTTTTCTGATTTTCGCTTTATTTTGCAACTGCACCAAATATTTTACTTGACTGTTACTTGTACTTATAATCATGTTTGTCTCCATTTCTGTATATCCTCTATCCACGCATCAATTTTTAGCAATATTTAATCAAAAAAAGCTGTTCGTATTTTCATACACAACAGCTATTTTAAGTATATTTATCTTGAAAGTAATGAACTCAGTTGGAATTGATAATTATCAATTTCTTTTGTCATAGCCAATGCTTCATCAATATCATAATCGACAAATTGACCATCTTTGTATGCAACTACACGATTGCTCTTGCCATCACACAATAAATCAACTGCATAGGAACCCATAACAGAGGCATATACCCTATCCTTACATGTTGGACTACCACCTCGTTGCATATATCCTAGTATCGTCGCCCTAGTTTCAATTCCTGTTGCAGCTTCAATCCTTCTAGCCATACCTGTTGAATGACCAATTCCTTCAGCATTTATAATCAAATGATGTTTCTTGCCTTTCTTTCTTCCTTCTATTATATGATTAATCAAAACTTGCTCATCATTATCATATCTTTCTGGAAGTAATACATCTTCTGCGCCATTGGCAAGCCCACACCAAAGTGCGATATAACCTGCATTTCTTCCCATTACTTCTATAATACTGCAACGTTCATGTGAGGTTGATGTATCACGAATCTTATCAATCGCTTCCATCGCAGTGTTTACCGCTGTATCAAATCCAATTGTATAATCCGTACATGCAATATCAAGATCAATTGTTCCTGGAAGTCCAATTGTATTCACTCCTGCTTCTGCAAGTTTTTGAGCTCCTCTAAAAGAACCATCTCCACCAATTACTACAATTCCATCAATTCCATTTTTAAAACAGTTATCTGCACCAATCTTCTGGCCTTCTGGAGACATGAATTCCATGCATCTAGCGGTATATAAAATAGTTCCGCCGCGTTGAATAATATCTGCAACGCTTCTCTTATCCATATCGATTATCTCATTATTGATCAACCCATTATAGCCTTTTTGAATCCCTTTCACCTTAATTCCTTTTTCAATAGCAGCCCTTACAACTGATCTAATTGCTGCGTTCATTCCTGGTGCATCACCACCACTTGTCAAAACACCTATTGTCTTAATTTCTTTTGCCATAAATGCTCCCTTCCGCCGCTTCGTCTCGAGCGACAAGCAAATTCATATGCTATATCTCGTTATGTTACTTATTCTAATCTATTTAATAACAAATTTCAATAATTTTTCTATGTTATCTGAACATTTTCATTCCCGAACTGATTTTTCAAAACATTTATCAATGGTTCGGTTATGCAAATACTTTTGCTTTTTGACAGTGATTTCTTTAATTTTTCTTCCAAACAATATATGATTACTTGATCTATTCCATCCGAATCCTGAATTAGTTCAAGCAATTTAGGTTCTTGTTCTTTGTACTGTTTAATATTTTTGAATCTAATCCAGCATTTTCTAGGGATATCATCAAATAATACAATTTTTTCACAGATTACCTTGCCTTTTTCATCAGCGTTTGCAGTTACTCTTCCTGTGATAAAAACCTTATTATCTATTTCTAGAAGCGATTTATTACTTGCGAAATCTCTTGGGAAAATAATAACTTCAACGGTTCCAAGTAAATCTTCAATTGTGATAAAGGCCATCATCTGACCATTCTTTGTATTTTTAATTGTTTTATCAATAATCATTCCGCCAATAATAACTTTTTGTCCATCACTAATTTTTATTTCATCACTATCCTTTATTTCATCGTTAATCTTTATTTCATCACTGTCCTCTTCCATTTCGAAATCCGCTGAGGTTGCAGAAATATGTCGTCGCCACATTCCTTCATAAGCATCAAGTGGATGTCCGCTTAAGTATACACCAAGTACCTCTTTTTCAAATGTAAGTATTTCCTCTTTTTCAAATTCGTAGACATCAGGCATTTTTATCTCAAATTCAGACTTGCTCTCCTGATCAACGAAATCAAATAATGACATCTGACCAGATATCAAATTTTTCTTTTCACGACTGACATTATCCATAATTTGCACATATATAAGCATCATTTGTTTTCTATTGTCGCCAAATCCATCAAATGCACCAGCTTTAACTAAACTTTCAATCGTCCTCTTGTTAACTTCACCGCTCATTCTCTCAATAAAATCTTTGAGATTCTTATATAATCCATTTTTTTCACGTTCAATAACAAGTGCATCAATTGTAGGTCTCCCAATACTTTTAATTGCTGACAAACCGTAACGAATTGCATCTTTTGATACCGAAAATGCATATTCTCCTTCATTGATATCTGGTGGAAGTATTTTAATATTCATTTGCCTACATGATAATATATATTCAGCAACTTTAGAAGTATTATCAATTACTGAGGTCATCAATGCTGCCATAAATTCATTCGAATAATTTGCTTTCATATATGCTGTCTGATAGGACACAACAGCATAACAAGCTGCATGGGATTTATTAAAGGCATATTTAGCGAAATCTATCATATCATCATAAATTTTTCCTGCCGTTTTTTCATCAATTCCATTATTTATACATCCCTTTACCCCTTCTTCAGAATTACCAAAGATAAAGTTCTGACGCTCCTTTTCCATTACATAAGCTTTCTTTTTCGACATTGCACGACGAAGCAAATCACTTCTTCCCCATGTATATCCAGCTAAATCTCTAACAATCTGCATAACTTGTTCTTGATATACAATACATCCATATGTTGGTTTAAGAATTGGCTCTAGTTGTGGGCAGTCATATACAATACTTTCTTTATCATTTTTTCCTTTTATATACTTTGGAATAAAATCCATTGGGCCTGGACGATATAGTGAAATACCAGCAATTATGTCTTCAATATTTTGTGGTTTTAGCTCCTTCATAAAGGATTTCATCCCTGCACTTTCAAGTTGAAATATGCCCTCAGTCTTTCCTGATCCTATTAAATCGAATACATTTTTCTCATCAAAACCAATCTTTTCAATACTGAAATCAGGATTTAACTTTTTAGCAAGACGTTCTGCATTCTGTATTACCGTAAGGGTTCTAAGTCCAAGAAAATCCATCTTTAGAAGCCCAAGTTCTTCTAGTGTATTCATCGTAAACTGGGATACCAAAGTGCCATCTGACCCTCTCGATAATGGCACATATTCGTCAACAGATTTCTGACTTATAACAACGCCAGCAGCATGCATGCTCGTATGTCGAGGAATCCCTTCCAAACGCATACATTTATCAATCAAATCTTTTACTTGATCATCACCCTGATATAATTTAGAAAAATCGCTGTTCATTTTTAGTGCTTTTTCAATTGTAATACCTATTTCTTTAGGGATCATTTTAGCAATTGTATCCACCATTGCATATGGTAAGTCAAGGGCTCTTCCTACGTCTTTAATTACCGCTCTAGCAGCCATTGTTCCAAATGTAATAATCTGGACAACTCGATCTGTTCCATATTTTCGAACAACATAATCGATAACTTCTTGCCTTCTTTCATAGCAAAAATCAATATCAATATCGGGCATCGATACACGTTCAGGATTCAGAAATCGTTCGAAAATCAGATTATATTTAATTGGATCAATATCGGTAATTTCCAAACAATAGGCAACAATACTTCCCGCCGCTGACCCTCTTCCAGGACCTACACTAATTCCATTACTCTTGGCATAATTAATAAAATCCCAAACAATAAGGAAATAATCTACATATCCCATTGTATGAATAACCGATAATTCATACTCTAGTCGCTCTTTTAATTCTGCACCGAAGTTCGGATATCTCTTTTCTAAACCATCAAAGCACAAATGATTCAAGTAGCTCCAAGAATCAAATCCTTCTGGCACTTCATATTTGGGGAGTTTTGTAACTCCAAATTCTATCTCTACGTTGCAACGTTGGGCAATTTTATACGTGTTTTCAAGTGCTTCCGGTGCATAAGGGAACAACTCTGCCATCTCTTCTGGAGATTTGCAGTAGAATTGTCCCCCCTCATATCTCATTCTATTCTCATCAGAAACTTTCTTCCCTGTTTGAATACAAAGCAAAATATCATGCGCATCAACATCTGTATCATATGTGTAATGAATATCGTTAGTAGCAACTAAATCTATCCCTATTTCTTTACTCATTCTTACTAGTTGCTGGTTCACAAGTCTTTGTTCTTCGATTCCATGATCTTGTAATTCGAGAAAGAAATTCCCTTTTCCAAATATGTCTTGATAACGAAGAGCGGCTTTTACGCCTTCTTCATACATACCTCTTGTAATATTTTTTTGCACTTCCCCTGCAAGACAAGCGCTTAATGCAATAATTCCTTTACTATATTTTTGAAGCACTTCGTAATCTACTCTTGGCTTGTAATAAAATCCATCCACATAGCCTTTTGAAACTATTTTTATAAGATTATCATAACCTTCATTGTTTTCTGCAAGCAAAATTAGATGATAATATCTATCATCTCCTGGGTTTAATTCTTTATCAAATCTCGAGCCTGGTGAAACATATACTTCACAGCCAAGAATTGGCTTAATTCCTATCTCTTTTGCCGCCTTATAGAAATCGATAACACCAAACATTACACCATGATCCGTAATTGCCATACTATCCATACCAAGTTCTTTTGACCTAGCAACAAGCTCTTTTATCTTGCCTAAACCATCTAAAAGACTATATTCTGTATGAACGTGTAAATGTGTAAAATTCATTGTGTCACCTCATTTGTGATTAAATTTTTGGATAATATTTTTAATATATAATATTGGGGATTGAGCGTCTAAACTTTAGGTATCGAATGAATATTAAGAACATTATCCACCGAAACTATATCTTAATATTATACATTAAAAATATTATATGATATCAAGGCCTAAAAAGCAATGTCACATTCAAAAAACGACGAAAAAGTCAGCACAAAAAGCAAATGTTTTGCTTTTTGTGCTGACTTTTTCGTGGCGAATAATACCTGTCAAATTCCCCAGCCTAAAAATAGTGGAAATATAACTGTATCATATCCAAATTATAGCTTTGTTTTATGCTTTTTCTTTTAGCCAGTCCGGCAAGGCGAATAACGCCTGCCTCAAAGTAGTGGTTTTATTTTGCTTTTTGCACTGACCCCTCAAGGGAAATGACGCAGTCAAAATCCTTGGCGTAATGTAGCCGGAATATGGCTGTATCGTTATTGATTATGCCATATCCGGCTGAAAGTAGCGTTTATGTTTTTTCCAAGACTCAGATGAAAAACGAACGTAAGTGAGGCTTTTCATCATCCTTGAGGCTTGCAAAAAAACATGCTGCTTGAAGGAAAGGTAGGCATAATCAATAATGATACAGCCATATTCCTCAACACCACCAGCATTTTGACCTTACTTCCCTTGTATAAGATATTTCTCTATGTTTTCTATTGCAGCTTCTTCATCAGTTCCATCAGCGATTACCGTGATTTGTTCATCAGCTTTTAATCCTAATGTCATCATACCCATAATGCTTTTCGCATTATATTTGCTCTCTTTGCTAATTACATGGATTGCACTCTCATACTGACTTGCTATTTGAACTAACATAGCTGTTGGCCTTGCATCAAGACCTGTTTGAATTCCAATATTAATATTCTTCTTAATCATTTTATTAATCCTCCCTAGTATTTCTCAGATTTTCTGTCATTTCGCTTAATTTGCGGAGTCTATGATTCACTCCAGACTTACCAACTGTTGGTGATAATAGCATACCCAAATCTTTTAAATTCATATCCGGGTTTTCTAATCTTGTATAAGCGATGTCACTAAGTCCTTGACTTAAAGCACTCAATCCAATAGTGTCTCTGATATACTCAATATCTCTGATTTGTTTTACTGAAGCTTCAACTGTCTTATTCAAATTAGCTGTCTCACAATTCACTTGCCTATTAACTGAATTACGCATTTCTTTAAGAATTCTAACATTTTCGAGCTGCATTAGCGATACATGTGCCTCCATAATATTCAGAACATCTACGATGTGCGTTCCTTCCTTTATGTATACTACAAAATACTTTTTCCTTTGAATTATTTTAGAATCTACTTCAAAAGAATTGATTATATCTCTTAACTGTTCTGCTTTACTAAGGTTGTCACACACAATTTCAAAATGGTAAAATTTGTGGGGATCACTTATAGAACCCGATGCAAGGAAAGCACCTCTAATAAATGTCCTTTTACAGCAAGTTTGCTGAATGATAAGTGGGTTCACCAGTTCATTTGTTTTTATCACTTTATTATTATCAAGCATTTTTAATGTTTGAAGAATTCTTGTAGAAAACTCTTCTTCTATTAAAATTGTGTATGTGTTACCCTTTTTGCAATCTGCAAAATTGTTAATTATATTTTCAGAATTTATATTAAATGTTTTTTTTAATAATGTAAAGTACTTTCTTATAACAGCTTCATTTTCAGTGGAAATTTTTATCACATAGTTTTCATTTGGTCTTTGTATAAATTGTCCACACATGGCTGTTATTGCTGCAATTTCTGCTATTTGGCAGTGTCTTGCACTGCTAATATGCTTCGAAAGTTCATTCTTTACTTCCGATGAAAATGACATATCACATTCTCCTTACTTCCTTGTAATCACATCTCTATCTATATCCCTATGTTCTAGCTTAAGGCCATATTCCATTCCTTTCATATGTTCCTTCAAAGCATTTGCAAGAGTAACAGATCTATGTTTTCCACCTGTGCAGCCGATTGCAATGACAAGACTATTCTTACCTTCAATAATATAATTTGGTATAAGAAAGTCAAGCATATCTTCCAACTTACTAAGAAATACAATAGCAGGTTCAAATCCCATTACATATTCCTTGATTTCTTTATCGTTTCCATTTAAGTTTCTCAACCCATCAATATAATATGGATTAGGTAGGAATCTAACATCAAACACTAAATCTGCATCCGTTGGAATTCCATATTTAAAGCCAAAAGAGACGATTGAAACAAATAAATTACTATACTCTTTATTTGCTACAAATATTTTTTCTAATTCCATTTTTAATTCCCTAGTAAGAAGATGGCTTGTATCTAAAATATAATCTGCTTGTTTTTTTAGGAAGTCTAACTCTTCTCGTTCCAATGCAATACCTTTATCAACTCGGTCATCCTTTGCAAGTGGATGACATCTTCTGGTCTCCTTATACCGCTTAACCAGTGCCTGGTCACTTGCCTCAAGATATAAAATTTTATGTTGATAATGACGAATCACCATCTGTTCGAGAATCTCTGTTAATTCACCAAGCGCATGACCACTTCGAATATCAACTCCTAAAGCAATATTTGAATTACTGGATTCCTTAGCAGCTGCTAACTCAGCGAATTTCATAACAAGTGAAATAGGCATATTATCAACACAATAATATCCCGCATCTTCAAGTACTCTAAGTGCAGTTGTTTTTCCAGCTCCAGACATTCCAGTGACGATTACAATTTTCATATAGCAATCCTTCCCCCAAGAAAATTATTCTTGGAAAATTCATCTCATATATTATATATCTCTTTTTAATCCTATTTGTCAAACCCTAATTTTCTAACTTCTAATTCTAGCTCCACGCCAAATTGTTCTTTCACCTTGTTTTTTACCTCGTCTGTCAATTTAATTATATCGGCAGCTGTAGCATTTCCTATATTAACAACAAATCCGGCATGTTTTTTTGATACTTGAGCTCCACCTACTGTATAGCCCATTAAATTTGCATCACAAATAAGTTTCCCAGTAAAATTCCCTTTTGGTCGTTTAAATATGCTTCCTGCACTTGGCAGTTCCAAAGGTTGTTTTTCTCTTCTACGAATTGTGAACTCGTTTAGCTTGTTTTTTATCTCTTCTTGGTTACCCTTTTCTAACTCGAACTCTGCTTCTAAAACAATATATCCTTTTTTTGAAATTATACTTGTTCTATATCCTAGCTCTAATTGTGAATTACTAAGTGTAACAATATTCCCACAAGAATCCATTAAACATGCACTTATAATTACATCTTTGATTTCACCGCCATATGCACCAGCATTCATCATAATCGCTCCGCCAACAGTTCCTGGTATCCCTGTTGCGAATTCAAAGCCGGTAATACTTTGCCTCATCAGTTCATTTCCAAGACGTCCAAGCATGACTCCCGCCTGTGTTTTCACAATTACTTTTTGTCCATTATCCACGCACTCGATATGATTGAATTTATCGTAAAGTTGTATTATGATGCCTCTATAACCGTCATCACTTACTAACAGATTGCTTCCATTTCCCATTACGAAGTACGAAATCGCGTTCTTCACACAGTAAGAAATGATTTCTTTTATCTGTTCTGTATTTGTTGGTGTTATGAAAAAGTCAGCATTTCCGCCAATTTTAAATGAGGTGTGCTCTGACATTGGTTCATTTTCACTGACATTTTCATGGCCAACAATATTTACAAGATTGCTTAATATATCCCTATTCATATTACTCCTAAAATATTATTTGTATACTTATTGTTCATTTTTTGATGCATCAATCACTAGTTTTGCTGCTCCATACATTCCTGCATCATTACCCAGACTTGCCAAAACAATTGGCGTATCTTTACATGGATGGAATACATTCTTTCTATAGCTAGCAGCAATTAAATCCACTAGATACTGACCTGCTGCAGATACTCCACCACCTATAACAAAACATTCTGGATCTATAACCCCAGCGATATTAGCGAGTGCTAACCCTAGGTATTTTGTGATATATGCTACCACTTCGGATGCAACCGCATCGCCTTTTTTCGCCTCATCAAATACACTCTTTGCAGAAATGTCTTCTAGCCCTCTAAGTGAGGAATCTGTGTCTGTTGCATTTAGAAATTTCTTTGCAACTCTTACAATTCCAGATGCTGAAGCGACTTGCTCTAAGCATCCTTTCTTACCACAATTGCAGGTTTCAGTTTCATCATAAACAATCGAAACATGACCTATTTCTCCTGCTGCACCATTATATCCATTAATTGGTCTTCCATTCATTATAATGCCGCCACCTATACCTGTTCCAATTGTAATCAAGGCAATACTAGAAAACTCGGCAGCGCCGCCCTTCCAGTATTCTCCTAACGCTGCCATATTAGCATCATTTCCAACTTTTACATTAAAATTCGTTTTTTCCTTCATAATGCTTTCAACATTTATGACATTCCATCCAAGATTGATACATTTGTTTACAATACCATCATCTGTAACAGCTCCTGGAACGCCTAATCCAATGCCAATAATATCATTTGAATCCAATGATTTTTCTACTATGACTTGATCAATAAATACCTTGATATCATCTAATATATGGATTCCATCATCTTTTTTGTTCGTTGGAACTTCATATTTTTCAATCAATGTTCCGTCCATGTTAAACAGTCCTATCTTAGTCGTTGTTCCGCCCAAATCGACCCCAAAACACTTATTATTAATCCTCATCCTCATCCTCCGTATTCCCTCTTGCTAGATTTTCCTGTACTCTTTTATATAATTCCTGTGCAGCATTGTATCCCATCTTCTTTTGTCTATGATTTACGGCTGCTGCTTCAACAATAACCGCAAGATTGCGACCTGGTCTAATTGGAAGTGAATGACACACTACTTTATTACCAAGATATTCTGTGTACTCTTCTTCAAGACCTAATCTGTCATATTCTTTATTTTTATTCCAATCTTCAAGTTTAATTACCATATCTATCTGCTGTGTTTCCTTAACACTTTCAACGCCAAAAAGTGTCTTAACATCAATAATTCCAATACCTCTTAGTTCGATAAAATATTTTGTAACTCCTGGGGCTGTACCTATCAACGTATCATCACTTACTTTTCTAATTTCAACAGCATCATCTGTTACAAGACGATGTCCACGTTTTATAAGTTCTAGAGCTGCTTCGCTCTTTCCAATTCCACTCTCACCGGTAATTAAAACTCCTTCACCATATACATCCACTAATACACCATGGATTACAATACATGGTGCTAACTGAACCTTCAGCCATCTAATCACTTCCGCCATAAATGAGGAAGTCGACTTTTTTGATTTTAATATTGGGATTTCATACTTAATAGCAATCTCAAGGAGTTCTTCTTCTGGTTCTAAATCCCTGCAAAATACGATACAAGGAATATTGCTTGATAAAAGTTGTGTATATCTTTCAATTCTTACCTCTTTTGTCAATGAAAGCAAATATGCCTGTTCAACATATCCAACAATCTGAATTCTATCATTATCAAAATGATCATAAAATCCGGCAAGTTGAAGCGCCGGTCTATTTACTTCTGGCTGATGAAGCCATATTCCTTGTGCTGTAACTTGTGGTATTCTGTTTACCAGTTGCATTTTTTCAATGACTTTTGTTAATTTCACTCTTTCTAACGTTTTCATAGGAATTCTCCTTCTTATATGTTAATTATCTATTATTTTAATGAACTTCCAAAAACCATATCCACGATATATATAGCTATATCTTCGATATAAAAACCATATCCACGATATAAATAACTATATCTTAGATATAAAAACCATATCTTAGATTTTAGCACAATTATTCTTTTAATGGAAGAAATTATATATTTTTTGAGCTACATTTTCATTTATTGTATCAGCGTCCATTAGTTCACTAACTGAGGCGTTTCTGATTGCATCAATTTCTAAAAAATGCTTCATTAAATCCTTTCTTCTAGCAGGGCCAATGCCTTCAATTCCATCCAATATTGATTTTACTTGAACCTTACTTCGAAGGCTTCTGTGATATTCTATTGCAAATCTATGTGCTTCATCCTGAATTCTGGTAACAAGCTTAAATCCCTCACTATTATGATCAATTGGTATCTCAAGATTATTATAGTACAATCCTCTAGTCCTATGGTTGTCATCTTTTACCATTCCACATACTGGTATATTCAAATGCAATTGATCTAGAACTGCTAATGCAACATTAACTTGTCCTCGACCACCATCCATCATTATTAAATCAGGATAAATATTGAATCCTGATCCCTGCACATTTTCATCTCGTTCCTTGATTCCGCGCAGAAATCTTCTCGTCAAAACTTCTTGCATGCTCTTATAATCATCCGGGCCCTTCACCGTCTTGATTTTAAATTTTCTATAATTGTTTCGGCGAGGTTTTCCATCTTCAAATACTACCATCGATCCTACTGATTCAATTCCATTTGTATTCGATATATCAAATGCTTCGACACGCTTGATTTTATCAATTGATAAAAATCCCGCTACTTCTTGCATTGCTCCAATTGTACGCTGTTGTTCTCGTTTGATTTTCTCGCCATCTTGTGAAAGCACTAGCTCGGCATTTTTATATGCAAGTTCCACTAACTTTTCTTTGTCACCTTTCTTAGGCGCCACAATACTGACCTTCTGGCTTCGCCTGTCACTAAGCCACTGACTGATAAGTTCCGAATCTTCAATTTCCTCCTGTAACATAATAACTGCAGGAATAAATGGAGTTCCACCGTAATACTGTTTCATGAATTCAGATATAATCTCACTTCTACTGTCCTTTGCTGCCACGCTCATATGAAAATGTTCGCGCCCAAGTAGTTTTCCTTCTCGTATAAAGAATACCTGAACGACTGCATAATCCCCGTCAATTGCACATGCAATGACGTCCTTATCTTCCATATCACTTCCTGTAATCTTTTGTTTCTGTGCGACTTGCTTCACACTCGTAATCAAATCTCTGTATTCCATTGCTTCTTCATATTCCATTTTTTCTGAAACTGCCTGCATTTTTTCTGTAAGTCCATTCAGTACTTCAGAATAATTCCCATTTAAAAAATCAATTACTTTCTTAACAGACTCTCTATATTCTTCCTTTGAGATATATCCTTGGCATGGGGCACTACACTGCTTAATATGATAATTAAGACATGGTCTATCTTTTCCTATATCCTTAGGAAGACATCTATTACAATTACGAATTTTATACAATTTACATAAAAGTTCTATTGAATTCTTAACCGCCCCAGCACTGGTATATGGGCCAAAATACTTTGCCTTGTCCTTCTTCATCGACCTTGCAAATAGCACCCTTGGAAAGTCTTCATTTACAGTCACCTTAATGAAAGGGTATGACTTATCATCCTTTAGCATTGTATTGTATTTGGGCCTGTGCTCCTTAATTAGATTACATTCAAGAACAAGTGCTTCCAACTCGGAATCTGTAATAATATACTCAAAATAATCAACATGCGAAACCATATGCTTAATCTTATCGGAAAGATTACGGCTACTTTGAAAATACTGTTTTACTCTATTCTTAAGACTAATTGCCTTACCAATGTATATAATCGTGTCCGTTTTGTCATGCATTATGTAAACTCCAGGCTTTCCCGGAAGTTTTTTTAATTCTTCTTCTATGTTAAACATATAAACCCCCATCTATCTGAATTTTTCTTTGCATTTTTCGTTGCATTTTTCATCTATTATAGATATATATTATTTGTCAGGAATTATCAATCTATTTATCAAACTTTATTTCCATTCCACTAATTCTATTTAGCAGAAAAAGCCCGAATCTTAAGACTCGGACTTTTCCTAACTATATAACTACTATTTTATTGTTCTTGTTTAAATGGATCTAATGGGGTAGTCACTTCCTCTGAAGGTTCTTCAGGTGTTTCAATACCCTTGATTCTATTATAAATCTCCATAAACTGCTTACCTGAGATTGTCTCTTTTTCAAACAAGAACTCAGCTATTGCATCAAGTGCAGGTCTATTCTCACTAATAAGTGCCTTTGCCTCTTCAAAACATTTTTTCAAAAGATCTTTTACTTCTGAATCTACTTCGGCTGCAGTGCTATCACTACAATTAAGTGCAGTTCTGCCATCAAGATATTTGTTTTCAACTGTTTCAAGAGACATCAGTCCAAATTTTTCAGACATACCATATTGTGTAATCATCGCTCTCGCTACTGAAGTAGCTTTTTCAATATCGTTTGATGCACCAGTGGTTACTGTATCAAATACAATTTCTTCTGCTGCTCTACCACCCAAAAATGTTACGAGTCTAGCCAAAAGCTCATCCTTACTCATAAGGTACTTTTCTTCTTCTGGCACTTGCATTACATAGCCAAGTGAACCCATTGTTCTTGGAACGATTGTGATTTTTTGAATTGGTACTGCATTCTTTTTCAAAGCAGTAATCAGTGCATGACCAACTTCATGATAAGCAACAATACGTTTCTCTTCTTTTCCAAGAATTCTATCTTTCTTTTCCTTACCAGCGATTACAACTTCAACTGATTCAAACAAATCGTCTTGTGTTACAAATTTACGTCCGTTCTTAACTGCATTGATTGCAGCTTCATTGATCATGTTCGCAAGATCTGATCCAACCGCTCCAGATGTAGCAAGTGCAATCGCATCAAGATCAACTGAATCATCCATAAGTACTCCTTTTGAATGAACTTTAAGAGTATCTACACGGCCCTTTAAATCTGGTTTGTCTACAATAATTCTTCTGTCTAGACGACCTGGACGAAGAAGTGCTTTATCGAGTACTTCTGGTCGGTTTGTTGCTGCTAATATAAACAGACCCTTTGATGTATCGAAACCATCCATCTCTGAAAGCAATTGATTCAGTGTTTGCTCTCTTTCATCATTACCGCCACCATATCTGGAATCTCTACTCTTACCAATTGCATCTATCTCATCTATAAATATGATACAAGGTGCAGTTTGTTGTGCTTGCTTAAATAAATCTCTTACTCTAGACGCTCCAACACCGACAAACATCTCCACAAAATCAGACCCGGAAAGTGAGAAAAATGGAACTCTTGCTTCACCTGCTACTGCTTTTGCAAGTAATGTTTTACCAGTACCTGGAGGGCCTACTAATAGAGCTCCCTTGGGAAGTCTTGCACCGATATGCGCATATTTTTCAGGATTGTGAAGGAAATCTACTATTTCATTCAATGATTCCTTTGCTTCATCTTGACCTGCAACATCTTTGAATGTAACTCCTGTTTCCTTTTGAACGTATATTTTTGCATTGCTCTTTCCAACGCCCATACCGCCCATCATGCCTCCACCTTTTGATATCTTCTTGTAAACGAATCCAAAAAGAAGATAAATCAAAAGAAATGGCAATATATATACTAAGATAAAATCGATGAGAGAAGAATTTTTATTTGGAATTTGGACTTCAAAATCAACACCCTCTTTATTCTTTAGTAATTGAATCATTTCAGGATCATCTATCCTTCCAGTATAATAAGTATAGCTAATACCGCTAATTGAAGTTTCCTGATCCTTTGGCTCAATTAAAATTCTATCAGTTTCATATGTCACCTTACTAACTTCATCATTATTAACCATACTAGTATATTTATCGTATGTAATCTCCTTATATGTTGCATCTTTAACCATACTATTAAGCATACTAATACCCATAAATATAAATAATGCAGCAATCATAAGAATAACTATAGTTTGATTAAATTTGGGCTGTTTCCCATCTTTATTACCATTATTATTTTTATTTTTATTATTGTTATTGTTTTCCATCAAGTCACCTCTTTCTTACTTTCATATTTGTGTAATTTCGAACAACACTTATTTTATTATAAGTATAATCAAAAATAAAATCAACATAATAAACGCCGAAAATGTACGTATTTATAATAATTTAATACATTTTCCATTATATATGGATATTATTTCACATTATATGAATTTTACTTATACACTTTGGTTATATTTTTTATAAATTTTTGTGGAAATAACAACTCATTCGTTGTATAATATATAAATTAGTTTATAAAATAAGGAGGTATATCATGCCCGTAAAGTATGTATTTGTTACAGGTGGCGTCGTTTCAGGTTTAGGAAAAGGTATTACAGCTGCTTCACTTGGTCGTTTACTGAAATCTCGTGGTTTTTCAGTCACAATGCAAAAGTTTGATCCATATATTAACATAGATCCCGGTACTATGAACCCAATTCAACACGGTGAAGTATTTGTAACCGATGATGGAGCAGAAACAGATCTTGATCTTGGACATTATGAAAGATTTATTGACGAAAGTCTTAATAAGAATTCAAATGTTACGACAGGTAAAATCTATTGGTCTGTTCTTTCAAAAGAACGTCGTGGAGATTTTAGTGGAGGAACTGTTCAAGTAATTCCTCACATAACAAATGAAATCAAAGGCCGTTTCTTTAGAGATTACTCATCCGAAGAAACTAAAATTGCAATTATAGAAGTTGGTGGTACTGTCGGTGATATCGAAAGCCAGCCTTTCCTTGAATCTATTCGTCAATTCCAGCATGAAGTTGGCAGAGAGAATGCTATTTTAATTCACGTAACTCTTATTCCATACTTAAAATCTTCAGGCGAGATGAAAACCAAGCCAACACAGGCAAGCGTTAAAGAGCTTCAGGGGATGGGTATTCAGCCGGACATTATCGTTTGTCGCTCAGAGCAACCACTTCAACACGGAATCAAAGATAAAATCGCATTATTTTGTAATGTCCCTAAATCACAGGTTCTTCAAAATCTTGACGTTGATATTTTATATGAAGCACCACTGGCTATGGAAAAAGAAAATTTAGCGCAAGTTGCTTGTAAATGTCTAAATCTCGAGTGTCCATCACCTGACCTTGATGAATGGCGTGCAATGTGTACTGCTTGGAAAAATCCAAAGTACTCAATTAGTATCGCTTTAGTTGGAAAATATATTCAATTACATGATGCTTATCTGAGTGTTGTTGAATCTTTAAAACATGGCGGTGTTGCTAATTCTTGTGATGTCAACATTAAATGGGTTGATTCAGAGCTAGTAACTGCTGAAAATGCTGCTGAATTATTAGGAGATGTTGATGGTATCTTAGTTCCTGGTGGTTTTGGTGATAGAGGTATCGAAGGTAAGATTCAGGCAATTCGATATGCAAGAGAGCAAAAAGTTCCATTCCTAGGTTTATGCCTTGGTATGCAATTGGCAATTGTTGAATTTTCTCGTGATGTCATCGGTTTTACAGATGCGCACAGCGTTGAACTTAAACCAGAGACAACCCATCCAGTCATTCACCTAATGCCGGACCAAGAAGGAATCGATGATATTGGAGGAACTTTAAGACTTGGTTCATATCCTTGCGTACTCGACAAATCTTCCAAAGCATTTGAAGTATATGGAGAGACTACAATAAAAGAAAGACACCGTCATCGTTATGAAGTCAACAACGACTATAGAAATGTACTTGTAGAAAATGGCATGAAACTTTCCGGCCTTTCACCTGATGGGCGAATTGTTGAAATGATCGAATTAATCGATCATCCATGGTTTTTAGCAACGCAAGCACATCCAGAATTTAAATCTAGACCAAATAGGCCACATCCTTTATTTAAGGGATTTATTGCTGCAGCCCTTAAGAATAAGAAGGATTGATTGAAAAGTTTGTGAGAACACACGGGCGAAAAAACGTAAATATGTCCTCCTGTTCGCTATTGCCTCTACAACCATATGAGCTTGTCTCCATTCGGTTCGACACAAAAAGATGTGTCAACCGCCTGGGGACAAGCTCATATGGCAGTAACGGCAAATGCGGACAATTGAGGACATTTTTACGTTTTTTCTTGGTTGTTCCATCACAAATGTATCAATCACTCCCCCTGCGAAGAAAAACCAAATATATATCCTCTCTGTTGTCCACATACGCATCACCACATCTTGATGCTACCTATGCCGCCTTCAGACGTTTTTAGCACTTTCTAGCGTAGAATCGCCGCTATAGACGCAAAGAAAAGCCAAATATATGTCCTCTATTGTCCACATTTGCATCACCACCTCCTGATGCTACCTATGCCGCTTCAGGCGTTTTTAACTCTTTCTAGCGCAGAATTGCCGCTATAAACACGCACGAAAAACCGGATATATGTCCTCTATTGTCCGCATTTGCCGTTACTGCCATACGTGATTGTCTTCAGGCGGTTGACACATCTTTTTGTGTCAAACCGAATGCAGACAATCACGTATGGTTGTAGAGGCAATAGCGAACAGGAGGACATATCTCCGGTTTTTCGCCCTCCCCCCCATACCAAAATTCACTCAATTTGAAAGAACAGATTTCTGACCATCTGTGTAATTGATTTTTTCGTATCCTTAGACATTCCTTTCATTCCAATTAACACTCCAAATGCCACTCTTCTCCAATTTGATACAAAATCATTTACAGTATTAATTTTGTTTTTGATAATGATTTTATATATTACATTAACCAGTTTTTTTCTTTCCTCATCGCTAATATTTTCGATCATCGCATTCAGTATTCTATTTAATTGAACCGAATCTTCCATTAAATTATCTAGATATACAAAATCACCGTTTTCGATCACCCAGGAAAAGGCATCATGTTGTAGAATTCCTTTTACACTACTTTCTACAATAAAATAGTTTTTTTCTTGTAATAGTAACA
>Ga0302165_10000113_pt1 | contig 36070 bp, 23 predicted proteins | sample I_Fen_E3_2_FD_193499 | JGI IMG/M metagenome (GOLD analysis project Ga0302165, IMG submission 193499) | Peat permafrost microbial communities from Stordalen Mire near Abisko, Sweden - I_Fen_E3_2 | ecosystem: Environmental > Terrestrial > Soil > Wetlands > Permafrost | place: Sweden: Abisko...
TCAATGCAAAAGAGGAAACGATAGATGAGGTACTCGTAGCTATTTTTCGCGCACCACATTCATTCACCGGCGAAGATGTGGTGGAGATTTCGTGTCATGGTTCGGTGTTTGTTCAACAACAAATTTTGCATCTGTTGCTCGAAAACGGTTGTGTACTGGCTCAACCAGGTGAATTTACCCAACGTGCCTTTTTGAATGGTAAAATGGATTTATCGCAAGCTGAAGCAGTGGCTGATTTGATTGCATCGACTTCAGCAGCATCTCACCGCATGGCTATGAACCAAATGCGGGGTGGATTCTCGACTGAATTAATGAAACTGCGCACACAATTGCTCAACTTTGTATCGTTGGTGGAACTGGAACTGGACTTCAACGAAGAAGATGTGGAATTTGCCGACCGCAATCAACTGAAAACACTGGCCACTGACATCGAACAGGTTATTGATAAGCTTTCGGACAGTTTTAAAGTCGGTAATGCATTGAAAAATGGAATACCGGTAGCGTTGGTTGGCGAAACAAACGTGGGAAAATCAACTTTATTGAACGTATTGCTCAACGAAGAAAAAGCCATCGTATCGGACATTCATGGCACCACGCGTGACGTGATAGAAGACTCGGTGATTATCAATGGCGTCACCTTCCGGTTTATTGACACAGCAGGTATACGCGATACGAAAGATAAAATTGAGAGTATGGGCATTGAACGTACTTATCAAAAAATAGAACAAGCATCGATAGTGCTTTGGATACTGGATTGTACGCAAGTGACAGAACATATCGAATGGCTTACCGAGCGAATTGCGAAACGTTCGGCAGGCAAAAAAGTGATATTGGTATTCAACAAAATAGACAAAATTGCCGAAGAGGAACGTGATGTTCTCAATCTACTTTTTGAGCAATTTGAAGGCGAACGAATTTATATTTCTGCCCGCGAACGTATAAATACCGAAGGACTTAAAAAAGCATTGATTCAAGCAGCTCAACTGCCCGAGATAACTTCCGCCGATGTTGTGGTGAGCAACATCCGCCATTACGAAGCTTTGCAAAATGCTCATTCTGCAATTTGCCGTGTGATTGACGGAATAGAGATAGGAATTTCAGGCGATTTCTTGTCGCAAGACATCCGCGAATGCATGCATTTCCTTGGCGAGATCACAGGTCAAATATCTAACGACGAGATATTGGGGAATATATTTGGGAAGTTCTGTATCGGGAAATAATTAACCATTAACAGCGATTATTTTTGATTAAAATAATCATCAAAGCTTTGTTTTACAAGGCTTTTTTTATGTCTTCAAATAATTAAACTTAATCAAAACAAGTTGATATTACTTTCTTTTTTGTACCTTTGTTGTACCTCGAAAATGTAAAAGTTGAAAATATTCGAATTAATGCACACTTGAGTGCACATGTTTATACAACAGTACACAACTTTACACAATAGTACACAAAAATGGGCGAAATTATGAGTAGTAAATTTGTAGAAATACACAAAGTATGTCAATGGTGCGGGAGCGTTTTTATAGCGAAAAAGCAAAACACACGATATTGCACACACACCTGTAACAGTAGGGCATACAAAGCGAATAAACGAGTCCAAACAAAGATTCGGATTGAGAAAGCAACTGATGAAATAATCAGGGATCAACCGATAGCAGACTTCAAAGACAGGGATTTTTTGAATTGCACACAAGCGGCGAAATTATTAGGTGTATGCAGAAAAACAGTATATAATCTAATTTACAATAAAAAACTTAGAGCAGTACGAATTACAAGTCGCATCACAATAATTCGTAGAAAGGATATTGATGAACTTTTGGAAATATCAATACCCTACGAGCCACAACAAAAAACCGATCCAAAACCGATTACCGATTTCTATACTATGGAAAATATTACTTCTAAATATGGATTGAAGACACGTCGTATTTGGGACATAATAAAAGAAAAAAATATACCAACTCAAAAACAAGGCAAGAAAACATATATCAGTCAGAAACATATAGATAATTATTTCAAAAAAAATCCACCTCGTAAAAAAACAACACATGAGTGTAACGCTTAGACAAAAACCAATTAAAGGAGGGAAAGAACAGTCATTATATTTAGACTTTTATCCTGCAATCAAAAATCCTCAAACCGGGAAACTAACGAGACGCGAGTTTCTGAGTATTTATATTCAATCTAAACCAGTAACATCAGCCGAAAAGGATTTAGTCAAGGAGAAAAAGGCTAAAGCTGAAGATATGAAAGGATTAAGAGAGCTTCAAATTATCAATGAGAAATATGATTTCATTGATAAGACGCGCTTTAAAATGTGCTTTTTAGATTATTTCTATGATTTAGCAAAAGCAAAAGGCGATAAATGGATTATGGTCTATTTTCATTTTGATAAATTTACAAATGGGAAATGCAGCTTTGGTGATTTAACTTCCGATTTATGTCATAAATTCAGGGAATATCTAATAAACGCCAATCAGTTAAAGAACAAAGACTATAAGTTATCTCAAAATTCAGCCTCCGCTTATTTTAGAACATTTAGAGCTGTTTTAAAAAAAGCATATCAAGATAGATACCTTAGAGAAAACATCAATGACTTTTTAGAAAGGATAAAAGAAACTGATGTAAAAAAAGAATATCTTACCCTAGCGGAAATAAAAATTATGGCGGAATCTCAATGTGAATTTCCAGTACTTAAATCAGCTGCACTATTCTCATGCCTTACTGGATTACGTATTAGCGATGTAATAAGTCTTGAATGGGTACACATAACACCTTCCCCATTAAATGGATTTTGCATTAGAAAACGAATACAAAAAAGTAAAAGAGAAGAAACAATCCCAATCAGTACCGAAACATTAGCACTTTGTGGTAAACGTGAGACCGGAATTGTTTTTAAAGGATTAAAAAGAACTATGATTAATGCACCTTTGAAAAAATGGCTTAAAGAAATTGGAATAACTAAGCACATAACTTTTCATTGTTTTAGAAATACAAATGCAACGCTATTAGCTGCATTAGGAGTAGACATTCTAACCATTCGATCCATGCTTGCTCATAAAAATATCAAAACAACTCAGTTATATGCTAATCCATCGGATGAAAAGAAAATTGAGGCGGCCAACGTGATAACATTATCATAACAATGCAAATCAAACGAGCAAAAACCGAGAAACAAAAACATAAAAGTACCCACAATAAACAATATCAATGTATGAAATTATTTTCGACAATATATGTAATAGCACTAATCACATCATTATTTCTAATATTATCATTTATGCTAAAAGATAACGGTATATACTTTGGAATAATTTCAATCATTTTTATTTTGATAGTTTTTATCATTATTGTCTTTCAAAGACAAGGGACTATTCTACAAACAAATTTTGACAACCAATTTAAAGAAAACAGTCTAAATACTATATGGCTATCAGAAAAAGAGAGAGAACTTAATTCCCAAATTAATGCCGGTTTAATATTTAAAAAAATCCGCAGACATCAATTAGATCTCATTGAAAAAACATTACGTTCTGAACTAAAAGCATCAAGACTTACATTTATCGGAAACAAAATTGACTATTTAAGAGTAATAGATGCTATGCATGCTCATTTTTTTAAAAATAACACACAAAAAGATGTCATGTTAATTTTCGGAGACATAATAGGAGACCATTCTGACAAGTACAACAGCAATTTACAAGGTCTCGATAAATGTAAAATGGATACGAATCTAAAAATATTCACTACACTAAGCAATATAACAGAAGCCAAGGTTAACAAAAGTTAAAATTACAACAAAAGCATTATATAGTATACATATAGTATACAAAATACTTGATGAAAATCAATCACTTTTGTACTCTAAATATTTAAATAATAAGAGTATGAATAAAAATGAAATTACGTTTGAGAGAATGCCTGAGGCTATTGCAACCATTCTTAGTGAAGTATCTAAAATAAGAGATATTGTAGAACAAGATCGTAAACCGACAGAAAAACAAGTACCGATTGGTATCGACGAGGCCTGCGCTATTGTTAAAAAGGCAAAACCTACAATTTATGCGCTAGCGCGAAAAAATCTCATACCATGCTGTAAATCATTCGGTAAGTTATACTTCTTTGAAGATCAATTGATCGACTGGGTTAATTCGGGCCAAAGAAAAACGATGTCGCAACTTAGTGCCGAGATCGAAGCCGAAACAAAAACAAACAAAACAAAGCGACCAACAAGAAGAGACTAATCTGAGACGTGATAATTATGGAAAATAATATAACGGCTCAAAATGTCATCACTCAAGCAAAATGTCTTAGTGATAAACTGTCGGGGTCAGAATTTCCAATCTGGGTTCTTCCAATAAAAATACAAGAAATTGCAAGAGTTACGAGCGAATGTCTAGGATATCCTCTGGATTTCATATCCTCTTCTCTTTGCTTTGCAATGTCTGTGGCAATTGGAAATACCCATATGGTAAAAATAAAAGATGGTTGGAGTGAATGTGCTATTCTCTACGTTGCAATAGTGGGGAAGGCTGGTACGAATAAAAGCCATCCTCTCAGTTTTGCAATGAAACCGCTTTTAGATCACGATGCGAACGAAAGCCGAAAATTCAAAGAATTATTTAAAACATATCAAGACACTATTTCTTTATCAAAAAAAGAACGTGAAGAGAGAGGGATATTCGAAACATCAGATCAACCTATTCAAAAGAAGTTTATCGTATCTGATATAACACAAGAAAGCCTTAGCTATATTCACGAGCAGAATAAGCGAGGTATCTGCTTGTACGTCGATGAGCTTAAGAGCTGGATCAATAATTTCAACCGCTACGCTAAAGGTTCTGAAGAACAGTTTTGGTTATCCGTCTTTAGCGGCAAGCCCATCATTATTGACAGACGCGGATTTACAAATTCAGTATCAATAAAAAGATCCTTCATTGGAGTTATAGGCAGCATACAACACGGACTCCTTAAAGACCTGGCAAAAGGTGATCGCAGCGATAGTGGATTTCTTGACCGTATTCTATTCGTCATTCCTCGAGACTTAAGAAAAAAGTATTGGAGTTTACAAGACTTGCCATCACACATAACTCCTTTATGGAGTAATATTCTAAATGAAATTATTAAGTTGAATTTTGCTGTCGACCAAAACGATGACCCTGTTCCACTAGAACTTCCTTTTGAAAGTCAAGCTAAGAAAAAACTTTACGAATGGCAGAGGTACAATACAGACTTATGCAACAAGGAACCAAATGAAAAACTTGTGGGAATGTATAGTAAACTGGAAATCTATGCCATAAGGTTCTGCTTGATAATTCAAATTATCAGATGGGTATGCAAAGAAGCCGATAAAGATTGTATTGATTTGCAAAGTGTAGAAAGCGCCATTGAACTTACTGAATATTTTCGGACAAGTGCTAAAAATGTTCAGTTAATCCTAAACTCAACCATGGTTCTGGAAAATATGACATCAGATAAGATAAAGCTCTATGAAGCACTTCCCTCCGACTTCGCTACTGCAGAAGGCACTAAAATAGCAGGAGCTTTGTCATTCACAAAAGACGGATTCAACAGGTTTCTTAATGAAGCGAAAACCGGATTACTTGACAACTATAAACATGGTCACTATAGAAAGTATATTTAGCCACCCTCAAATATCCCAATTTTCCGCATTTTAAAGCTCATCTAACTGACTATCAGACATGTCAAAATGCGGTATTTTCCGCATTTTCCGCATTTTAAAATGAGTTTCCGTACTCAAAATGCGGAAAGTTGCATTTTGATCGCATTTTAAAACATCGATAATACACTGAATATTAGAGATGTAAATTTCAAAATGCAGAAAATTGGGATAATTCGGGAATAGAACAATTCAAAAACAAACAAAATGAAAACATATAGATTTATATTAGAAAAATACACCTCCTCAATATCATCCCGGCACATTTGTCCGGAATGCAAACAAAAAAGATGTTTTGTAAGGTATATAGACACTGAAGGTATAATTAGTTTTCCTGATTATATCGGACGATGCAATAGAGAAGAAAAATGCGGTTATCATTTTACTCCAAAACAATATTTTAAGCAAAACCCATTAGACAATACAACAACACAAAATCACAAGCTCAATAGAAAACTTGAAACCCGATTACAAATTGATCACCTACCAAAGACCACTGTTAAAGAAAGCCTTAAATACTACGATAGAAATTACTTATTTCAATACATGAGATCTCAGTTTGGGAGTATTATTACCCTAAATGTCTTTGCAAAATATCAAGTAGGGACAGCTAATTTTTGGAAAGGCGCAACAGTATTCTGGCAAATAGACGAACTGGACATAGTTCGAACTGGAAAAATTATGCTGTACAATCCGACAACAGGCAGAAGAGTGAAGCATCCACACAATCATATCACCTGGGTACACTCCATATTGCATAAAGAAAAATACAATTTAAAGCAATGTTTCTTTGGCGAGCATTTACTAAAAAGTAACAGCTCCTTGCCTATCGCTATTGTCGAAAGTGAGAAAAGTGCAATTATTGCTTCATGCTATCTTCCTCAATATTTATGGATAGCAACCGGTGGAAAACATGGTTGTTTCAATACTGAGAATTTTAAAAAATTCATTGGACGTAAGGTTGTGCTTTTCCCTGATCTTGGAGCAATTGAACTGTGGAAAGTAAAAGCAGGGCAAATGCAGGAACTCGGAATTGAAATTATAATTTTTGATTATTTAGAATGTAATGCTACTGAAGAACAAATAAAAGAGGGATACGATATCGCCGATTTTTTATTGCAGATTAAGCCACAAGAAGCAATTATTCAAACCTTAATTGAAAGCAATCCTATACTTCAATATTTGATCGAGGATTTAGATTTGGAGATTGATATGAATTCAAGTTCGTTTTTCCCTTAAGTTTAGGAATTTCCCAAAATGGTTCAAAAATCAGAATAGCAAGTTTATGTTTCGAGTACTCGAAACCTTTTAAATCATCCCGTTGGTCTCGTTAAATAAAACAAAAATGAATGAAAATATAAAAGGAGGTCGACCTTCAAAAGAGCAGCATAAAAAACGGAAGTATCAAGTTAATATAAAACTTATGACCGAAGAGTATTTCACCCTCAAAGCACGAGCAAATGAAGCTGCATTACCAATCAATGACTTTGTTCGCAATTCAATCCAAAACAGCGTGGTAAAACAACGGCTTACACCTGAAGTGAACGACAGTATCAGAAAACTTAGCGGAATGGCAAACAATCTCAACCAAATAGCAAAGAGAGCAAATCAAGTTGGATATGAAGATATCAGAAATGAATACCTATATCTTGCCGATAATATAGACATTCTAATCAACTCCATTAAACATGATTGCTAAGATTGTAACAGGAAGTAATTTTAATGGTGCTATAAATTACATACTTGACAAAGGTAAGAATGCTGAAATCATTGATAGCAATGGTATTAGATTGAAGGACAATAACACCATCATCAATAGCTTTAATACTCAGTTAGAATTGAATCCCAATATTTCTAAACCAGTATATCATATCTCATTGGATTTCTCAGCACAAGACTTAAATAATCTCACAAATGAGAAAATGAAAGTGATAGCCCGGGATTATATGAAAAAGATGAATATAAATGACACTCAATACATTATTGTTCGTCATTATGACAAAGAGCATCCACATATTCATCTATGTATCAATAGAATTGACAACAACGGAAAATCAATAACAAATAAAAATGATCGTTATCGAAGTGAGAAGATTTGCAAAGAGCTCACAGTTAGTAATGGATTATATTATGCTTCAGGGAAAGAAAAAGTCAAAGTACATCGACTCAAAGAACCCGATAAAAGTAAGTATGAGATTTATCACGCACTCAAAAATTTGATACCTCAATCTGTAAATTGGCTGGAACTACAATCAAATTTGCAGCAACAAGGCATCAGTTTAGAATTTAAATATAAGGGAAATAGTGATGTCATTCAAGGGGTTATTTTTTCTAAGAACGCATTCTCATTCAATGGTTCAAAAGTAGATAGAGAGTGTAGTTATTCTAAAATCAATGCACAATTAATCAATAATAATCAAGCTATTGAAATAAGCCATGACTACAATAATGACCAAGACAACAAGACGAATGAACAACAAAAACAAGGTTTTGCAGTCGAACTACCTACCTATTACAATGGATTTACTGGAGGTGAAAATAGCAATATAAGAAAAAAGAAAAGGAATCAACAAATTTAAGTCACAATGAGACAATCGGAAATACAAGCATCTATGTTTGAAGAAATAAAAGAAATTCTGAATAAGATAAATAAGAAACTTGACTCCAATAGTAAACCAATTTCAACGACTATAAATGAAGAGTTTATAACCGGACTAAAAGCAACACAAGTCAGTATAAACTATACATACACTGAACTTGCTAAGGGACAAAAAAGGATATTGGATATTTTAAAAGACAAAAAAGAAGTGAGACATATTCATACGATAGACATAAAATCTTCTAAAGTCTTCTGGTTGATATCTACTTTAGGTTTTCTTTTATCATCATCCCTGGCTTATAATCTATTCTTATTAACAAAGCACTAACAAAAATACTTTTATGTAAAAGTAATAATATTATAAAAACACATTCGTATATTATATGAAAGTAGGAATATTATAATATCATAAAAACACATTTACATAAAAGCATAATATTATATTCACATAAAACTACATTATAATAATCACATAAAACATATTATTACATTCATATAAAAACACAATATTATATTCACATAAAACTACATTATAATAATCACATAAAACATATTATTATAAAAGCATATTATTACATTCATATAAAAACACAATATTATATTCACATAAAACTACATTATAATAATCACATAAAACTACATTATAATAATCACATAAAACATATTATTATAAAAGCATATTATTACATTCATACAAAAACACAATATTATATTCACATAAAACTACATTATAATAATCACATAAAACATATTATTACATTCATATAAAAACACAATATTATATTCACATAAAACTACATTATAATAATCACATAAAACATATTATTACATTCATATAAAAACACATAAGTGTATTACCCGAGCATAAGACTGATTCCTAAGTATCCTCAAAATAATCACGCTCATATGACCGAAATAGCAAACCAAACTCTTGTTTTGAAAAATATATCCACAAATATGCGAACGCACAAATGTTTTTTATATATTTGTACCTACATCCATATCCCATGCATAGGGTCATAACTTATCATCACTGTATGTGAAAGCATATCAAAAATAACCCAATATGAAAACTTTTGCCAATAACATGATACCTTTTTCGCCCACGCACCCGGGAGAAGTTTTAAAAAATGAGATTGATTTTTTAAAGATTTCTCGACGCGAACTTGCGACGCAAATGGGTATTTCTTACTCCATTTTAAATGGGATATTGAATCTAAAGCGTCCTATAAATATGGAATTTGCATTGCGTGTTGAAGCGGCTTTAGGATTGGAAGCTGAGATGCTAATAAATCTGCAAACAAGATATAATATACATACCACTCGCGCAGACAAAGTCTTCATGCAGAAACTAAACGAAATCAAAAGAATTCATTAAACATTGATTGTATCTTTCCTCGAATATTTCATCTTTCATTTCATCTATGTTGAAAATTTCGACTTCCTCCTTCAGCAACTTTTGACCTAACTAACGAGCGATAAAGTTACTGTTAGAGCTGCAATCAAGCTGATTTAAAATTTCAATAGCTATTTTATGTGGATCGAATGGTTTCAGAATAACACGGGTCGCCCCCATTTGATAGGCTTTAAAAATATAGGGCTCAGTTTTTATTTCCGTAAAAAACCAAATAGAAGAGATGATTCGTTTATGCTTGGGGATATGCTGAATAACTTCTATCAGAGAAATACCTTTTAACGTATCATCCAATATAATTAAATTTGACGATAAGGGGCACTGCAGCTCATCAACATCTTGATATGATTTACAGACAACAACTCTTAAGTCAGATATTTTTCCAGTAAGTGGTACCTCAATCAATTTTTGAAATATTATATCTTCTGTAATAATAAAAATAGTTTGCTTCATACTCATAGAAAAACGAGCGTGTGTATAGATAATCTCAAAACTCTTTTGTAGTGCCTTGAAAATTCTCTTCAGTCGACAGGGCTCTTATCTTATTGAACTTATCATCACACTATTAAGAGTATTAATTTAACTCAAGAATTAACATGAGTTCCTACATTAATAGTAAATTTTCTACGGGAACACTTTTAAAGTGGTTCCCGTAGAAAAAAATCAATATTCAAATAATAGCATAATTTATATTTTATTTTAAACTATTAAAAGAATCTGTATATATTCCTGTTATTGTTACATTTGATCCTTTTGTAACTGACCCCATGACAGTAATTGTTGAGCCGGTACCAACAAATTCCAATGTGGCTCCGCTATTAAGAACCAAGTTTCCAAAAATCACAAGGCTTCCTTCGATTCTTAATTTGGAATTAGCATTTACAAAGAGTGATTTTCCGGCACTACCGAAAGCTAATGAGCCCTTCATATAGAATTCACCACCACTATTTACATTCAGTTGATCACTAATGGTCAATGAGCCACACCAAGCTAATTTTGAATTCACATTCACTCCTGATAAACTGGCAGCTCCACTATATGCAAAATTGTCACCTGAGTTTACATTCATCCAACTTCCTCCTGAATAACTTGCATACTGAGTACAGTCTATAGTTGTAGGCTGACCGGTGTTGGAATCAACATTCATCATCTTTAGTATTTTTAAGCCTCCAAATCCAGCTGCCACAAAAACATAGCCATTTGTACTTTCGACATAGTTGGCCGATCCTGATAAGTTTAAACTTCCAAAATCAACAAGATTGCCAATGCTGTTTGAAACAATCTTATGTACAGCTACTCCCGCAGATCCATTTGCTACAAATACGTACTCATTATTAATCGATACCGCGTTACTTACATTCTCCAATGGGTTTATACTTGGATCGACAACAGCAGGGACAGGTATATTTGTCATCTTAGTTCCTGATGATAAATTATAAATTCCAACGCCATTAGCTCCTTCTGCTGCCAAAACATTTCCATTATAAAAATCTATTGTTCTTTTTGCCTCCGTAACATCCTTACTTGTTGAAAAAGAAAGATTTTTTGCAAGAGAAGTTGAATTAAGCACGTCGAGTGTTCCATTTTGCAGGGCAACAACTTGTCCATTAACAACCCCAACAGCTTTAAGATCATTCAGAGCCAAACTAGCTTTTTTACTAGTATCAGTCAGTGAATAGGCTCCAACAATACCATTACTCCCTGAAACGGCATAAACATAGCTCGATCCTGCAATGACATCAGTGGCTACATATCCCGGCATACCGACAGTTTCGATATCAGTAGTAAGATTGCCTGAATTTAACTTCATCTTCATCAATATTGCTGGACCCGTGCCATTATCGGAATACGATTCCTTAGCTCCTGCCAGATAGAGGTAGCCGTCCTTATAAATCAACGAACTGATATCTATATCGGGAAAAGCTGCACTTTGCACAAGTTTAGGTGCGTACGGATTCGTGATATCGATCAGATCTACAGCTCCCAGATACTTATCTCCTTCGTAATTATACGAGACATATACCAGATTGCCATACATGGTCACATGAGTAGCACGTAAAGTAAAACCATTATAACTTGGAGCTGCTACTTCAGCAATCAAAGTTAATGGCAGGTCGCTTACAACGCTGCTGGAATTCGTACTTGCAAGAATTTTAGCACCATTCGACGTTGTTTGGGATTGGGAGGAAGATGATCCTCTAAAAGAAACAACTCCACTATGATCCTGACTGATTCTGAGACTAAGATTACCATCTTGAATAGCTACATTTGCGTCTCGCGATCTACTAATATCTGTTGTGGAACAGCTTAAAAATGAAAGAACGCTGAAACTTAACGAAAATAAAACATTTTTGTTCATGACTTAAAATTTATTTAATTGATTAGTCGAGCCTTAAAAGCCCAATTTTTATTGAGTGATTTATTGTTTCTAAAAATTAAAGTATATGTTAAGAGTTCAAAAAGCAATCTAAATTGAGGACAAGAAGATGATTTCCATTTATTCATCATCCTTTTGAAAGTAAAAGCTTGCCATATCTCCTTTCCAGTAGTGTGTTTACCAGATTCATCAAAACCTTCTTTGATAACTTATTGACACAGTCACCTGATTTCCCTTTTGCCCCACCCGATACTCTTGGTTAAGGAGCGATGCCGATAAGGATATAATGTTCATTTTTTTTATACTTCTCTTATAACTCATCGTGATACTTTTGGAAATTAGTTTATACGTCCCGTTATTATAGGCCAAAACAGAATTTGCATCATCCGGAGAAATGCCATATCCTGCACTAACATGAAGATAATCGTCAGCTCCGCCAAGGTAGTACCGTATAATTCCTGTATATGAATGTGAAATACTATGGACATCAGGAACTATGGTAATCCGGGTGGAAAACCAAAAATTCCGGTAATACTTGGAAAGGCTGCCAACGTAAATCCATGTTGAACCGCTGAAATGCAACCATCGGAAACCGGCTTCCACCTCGAAGCTATAAGGGAGCGACGCATAGAGAGAACAACCCGCCCTATAACGCGGAAAGACAGCCGAAGTATCCGAGATACCGAGATTGACGTAAGCATAAAGGCCTTTACATATCCTCGGATATGCGTCCATCTCAAATTGAAATGCAGTATTTCCAAAACGCTTTCCATAGTTTACCCGTCCAGTCACGGAACCCAGAGATGTAAAACGTGTGTAATTGACATCCAAGATCTGCCAGGGCGATTTATGCAAATAATCGCTGTAATTACTATCAAACCATGTGAAATTGTAACCGAAAGTAACTTTATTCCGCGAAGCGGCATCCTTTATATCATTGATCAATGATCTCGCCACGACATTAGCTGGATCGTTTTGAAGTACCTCCAGCGCCGCCTGATATGCTTCCACATATTTTTTATTTGCTTTCAGTATTTTAGCTTTCCTCAATAATAAATCGTGCGAAAGAGGATGATATTGCAATCCCAGGTTACAGTAATCGAGAGCTGTATCCGGGTTATTATTCCAATACTCTAGGTCTGTAATTGCAACATAGACATCTTCATAGTCAGGCTGTTGTTTAATAACATACAAGAATTCCATCCGGGCGCTATCAACCTTATCGCTCCACGTATATACTCGCCCCAGAAAGACCCTGATGTCACTGTACTCCTGACTTCTTTTTAATGCTTTTTGTGATAATGCGATGGCTAGCGGATAATCCTTTTTATCAAACGCTGCAGTTCTTGCCTTCTGAAATAATTCATCTGATCCCATCTCATCCTGAGCAAAAGCAGATACAACTATCGCCACAAAAAGAATTATCATGAACACTTTCCGTCCGGCTGAAATAACTTGTTTTTTCATTCGTAATAATTTATTTTAAAGAATTAATAGAATTAAGCATTCCTATTAATACAAAGTGTAAAGCAATAAAGCTGAACAAGTGCTCTTAAAGGGTTTCTCCTTAGAACTTATAACCTGTGTTTACAGGTGCCTCAGAATACCTGTCATCATCGGATAATAAAAGCGGTAAAAGAACAGCTTGTCAGGCCGACCGTTCAACATCAACGCCAAATGCTCCCCCCCGACAAAATAGGACGGATTATACGGAACTTTGTCGTTATTGAAATTACCGCAGAGATAGTAAAACCCATATCCTTTACCATTGTGCCTAATTACGGCCGGGAAAACAGAAGGAATTCCTGCTTTTTCAAGTTTTTGTTTCCCCCTTGCATTTACTCGCAATTCATATATGGATACTGCGTGGTTCGATGTGTCGGTAATTTGAGATATCTCAAACCAACCATGGTATTCAATTTTTTTTTGCATCCCAAGACGAGTAGTTCCATACCTGAATGTACAAATAAGGGGTGTGGCATTTACAAAATCTTTCTTTTCACGTAAAATTCCAATCTTCCCGTTTTCTTGAGCAAACACAACTCCCGCCTCCTTTTTGAACGGCCATACTCCATCATGCTGTTTCATGTAATTGCGGTATACCCAAGGAGGCAAATCCGAACGAACTGTGTCCAATGTTGGAAAATACCGTCCGATCCATCCGCTCCAACGGACTCCGAATTCGTTTTCAAAACCATTTCTTACGGCCAGACTCCCGGGTGACTTCGAGACATTATATTCAACTATTACCAGCTTACCGTCCTTTTTCATTTTCCTAAGTAGTACCATATCTTTGGATGTCATTCCGCCATTCCACCACCCCGGATGCCCGTTGGCTTTTACAGATACCCCATACGAACCTATGTAATAGGCAATATCTACACGGGAGGCAATATGTAAGATCGTTTCTTCAGACAAATCCCGAAAATCCCGAACGTTATACTGCCCGCTCTTTAACGGAACTAACCCAATAAAGTCCTTCTGGCCATCGTACTGAAGCCCATTCCTCCTTACATACCTGTCTCGGTTCATCACCCAAAAAAATGGTTTATTATTGCGGTCCGGATATTCCCGGTTTGTTTTGTCGATCACAAGCACAGACAATGCTTTTTCTGATATGCACCACCAGCTAACCCGCATTCCCACAAATAGAATCAACGGGGAAGCAAGCAGGAATATAATACTCCACTTGCGCACTTGCTGCTTATAAATTCTTATTCCTCCAAACATATAATTCAATTACATTTTACCATATCTTTTAAACAAGCTATCCGGAATTAACGTTTTATTTGTTCCCATTTTATTATTACGATTCTGGAATTTTCTCAACAATTGCATCAACTTCTGTTTTTTTGTCTCGTCCGGGAATGGATCCAGCCCCATGCCGGGCGATAATTGAAATAGGTCGTTTCCACTCAGCATATAGATTCCGGAAAGATACTCGCTCACGCCTTGTTTGGTTGGTATCAATGGGTAATTGCTCACGTTTCGGAAAAAACGGGTGGTATCCAAACCAGCTCCCATCCATGTTACAAGCGTAGGAGTCTTGAGATGATACGTTTTCTTTTCAAATGCCAATAAACTTGGGGTTATGTCAAGATGTGACACAACCGCCTGAAACCGTGCTGTCCGCATAAGCATAGGACTGTAAATAATCAGAGGAATGTGGTACCGATCTATTTTTGTACTCATAGGGATGTCCGGCATCCGATGGTCGCCGGTAATAATAAAAACCGTATTTTGAAACGACGGACGGGATTTGTAGGCCCCAATGAAGTGACGTATAGCATCGTCCATAAACAAGACACTGGCATATTGCGGCTTATATTCCCTGTGCTGACCGATAGAGGTTGTATCCAACTTCAACTCCCGTATCCGTTTTTCAAACAGGGCATCATACTTTGCCTGGTCATTGACTTTGAACGGACTATGCGTGGATACAGTCAGTAAAACACTGACTTGCGGTTTGCCGGCTGGGCACCTGCCCTCTTCTTCCAAATATTTGCGGAACAATTCAAAATCTCCATATCCCCAGGTAAATCCTTCGGCATTTGCCGGCAATTTCTTATACGAAGACCCAAATGTAGATACGTCGCCAATGAAGTTGATTCCCTGTCGTTTTACAAACAGGTTCATGTTGTCAAACTTTGAGTCGCCTGCATAATAGAAAGATGAGTGATAACCATTGGCACCCAACACACTTATCAAACCCAGATAGCGTGGCATTTGACCTCCCAGTTCCGTAAACCCATGCTGACTATAGGGAAGTGACCCCAATACTGAAGGTAATACTTCGAATGTGCGTCCTGCCGTGCTGATGCAATTTTCCCAATACAAGCTATGGGTCGACAATGAATCGAGAAAAGGAGTAAAACTCCCCAGATAAGCATTATCATTAGAAAAAGCCCTTCCAAGGCCTTCCACGATGATAAACACGAAGTTGGGAGGAGTGGCGCTTCTCTTCATAAAAGCAGACAAAACATCCTTAGTACTGTCGGTATGCAGAAAAGGAAAATTTGCTTCGTCTTTGTAAACAAAATCATTTGCTATCGTATTATTACTATTATCCGGTTTCCCAATCAACTGGTCTCCAAACATATTCGACATTTCGTCAATAACATCCGCATCTGGCTGCTTAGAAATAGTTTGCAGAGCTGCTTTATAAAAATAGGCAGATTTGTTTTGCACAAGGTTGTTATTGTATTCAGATCCGAAACGGGCAGAAAAAGAACTGTTTGAAAAACCTGCAAATAAACCAACTAAACACAAAACAGCTATTACTAACCCCAGCTTCTTGCCTACCTTGATATATCTTGGCAAATAAACAAACGCGAGGACTATTGCAATTATGGTGCTAACTAAAAGAAATACCAGATTCTTGCTGACAGCAACCCCTAATGTTTGCTTGATTTCCGCCCATGAATACTGGAAAGCATCGGCTCCCAACAAGTTAAGTACAACCGAAAAATACTGAACCAGCATTAAATGCACCAAAACAATAACAGAACAAAGTATGACCAGCAATACATAAAATGCTTTTTGCGAAATAAAATAGAAAATACCCGTGATTACCAGCAAGTATCCGGATACAATGAATACAAACAACAAATCATTGACCAATAAGGTGCCGACAAAGCTTGCTAAATGAGACTTTATATTCGAATCAATATGGTTTGCACACATCTCGTAAACACGTAACAACAACACACAGGTCAAAAACGTCAACACATACGACGCATACAGCTGCAATAACACAACAAACCGTTCCTTGAAAGAAGTCGGTTGATGCTCTTCATTTTTATTCCCATTCATAAATCTAATTATTTGTGTTTTAATCTATTCTCATCATGAGTTCGTCTTGACTTTCTGTGATTTCGCTCCTATGATAAAGTCAATATAGCTTTATCATAGGAGTTCATTTTGTTTCGAGAAATTGCTACGTTAGATTTATTCTGAAAAAGCTAAGACAAACCGCAGATCCAGTAAATTTTGAACTTTCAACCTATTGTTTGTTATCTACTATTACCGACTCCTCAGCTTTCACACTATTAGCAGAATTCTCACAGCCGGAAACCTTGCAACCGTCCTCTTTTTATCTCATCGAACCCACCGATTACCTAATCAAATCTCTTGGCTGTATTATTAAACCTCTAATTATGTAATCGAACCTACCGGTTGCATTATCAAAGCCGGTGAGAGATATCAACTGCCAGTCCTCTATTTTTGTTTTCCCGATAATTCATCTATATACAGGGCAAGATCTCCCACTACCGTATCAAAGATACGAAGGCAAATATCCAGCGTCTCTGGGATCGTTTGAAGAGCTTCCCTCTTTTTCGCATTATGTTCAATCATCTGGAGTCGTTTTATCATTTCTGTCATTTGTAAAACACCAACACCGCCTTTCAATTTGTGGGCAATAGCCGATACCCTGTCCCAGTCATTAGCCAAAGCCACTTCATTTTTCAGATTCTGAAGTCCTTCGGGAATAGTTTCCAGAAACGTGTTCAAAATAGCCAATGTAAACGAATCATCTTCTATCATCAACACGTTCGACAAATCATACAATGGTTCATTATCAAACCCATCTTGTCGACATACAATTTTGTCCTGAGTTTCCGTGAGAGCTTCCGGTTGTTTCTTTATTTCCGCCGGATTATTGCCACCTGCTTTTTTTCCGGTTTCTTCCGCAGAAATCATTTCGTTTTGCAAATTTTCCTCTCCCACACGTATAGGTTCAATATTCAGTCTGTTGATAACATATAATAGTTCTTCTATCATAAACGGCTTAGGAACAAAATCATTCATCCCTACTTCAAGACAATGCTCTCTCTCTCCCTTCAGAGCTGAAGCCGTCATAGCAACAATAGGAATAATTAGCCCCAGTTCATTCCTTATGACGGTCGTTGCTTGATAACCATCCATCTCCGGCATTTGAATGTCCATCAAAATAAAATCGTATTTCTCTGGAGATTTTTTCAGTATGTCTATCGCTTCCCGCCCATTATTGGCTATATCTGCCCTTATATCATTCTTTTTCAATATGTGGAATGCCACCTTCTGGTTAATCAGGTTGTCTTCCACTATCAGGCAACACAAATCGGCAAACTGTCCAAAGAAGTTGGAGGCTACCTGCAGTTTGCGTTCCTCTTTTTGGTTGGATGATTGTATGGCTTTAGCGTACGGAATGCTGAAGCGGAAAATGCTACCTTTGCTCAGTTCACTGGTAACACCAATTTCTCCCTTTTGCAACTCTACCAGGCTTTTGCATATTGATAACCCCAGTCCGGATCCTCCAAACCGACGGGTGGTATCCGAACCAGCCTGTGAAAATGAATGAAATAGCCGAGACAGCCCTTCTGCACTGATGCCTATCCCCGAGTCTTCAACGATAAAGGTAAGTACAACACTGTTATTCGGGAATTCCTGATACCGTATGCTTAACTGTACAAAACCTGTCGCAGTAAATTTCATCGCATTGCCTATCAAATTATTCAATATCTGGCTTAGACGGGTAGGATCTCCTTCCAGCATAGTAGGCAGACCTCTCTCAACCCGAATTGAAAAATCCAGTTCTTTTTTCCTTGCTTCATGCTTGAATACCTCTTCAACAGAATCCAGCAGTTCTTCGAGGTCGAACAGTACACTTTCTATGTTCAGCTTGCCTGCCTGAATCTTCGATATGTCCAGGATATCGTTTATCAATACCCTGAGATTGGCAGACGATACTTTCATCGCATCCATGTATTCCTTTTGTTCCGTATTCAATACCGTTTGTTCCAGCAGATTTATCATACCGACAATCCCGTTCAGCGGGGTACGCATATCATGACTCATCGCTGCCAAAAACCGCTCTTGCGCGCTGGCTGCATCTTCAGCCTTACCCTTGGCTGCTTTCAATTCATTTTCCCGCATAATAGTATCAGTTATATCGTTAGTAATGCCTCCTATAGCCAAGAAATTACCATGGTTGTCGGAAATCGGAAATTTTACGGTCTTGTAGTACCTTGTTACATCATTGACTTGTTCCACTTCATCGTAAAATTCCATCGGATGTCCACTTGCTATCACTTCGGCATCTTCTCTGCGGAAGGATATACGCCCCGCCGGGTTTTCCAACGCTTCCCCTTCTGTATGTCCTAACAACGGATGTTGCAGCGGCAAATACTCTATCTTCTTCTTGTTTACCATCAGGTAACGCCCGTCCAGGTCTTTGGCAAACATGGCTGTTGAGGCATTATCCATAAATGCCTGAAGAAATTGGCGACTTCTCTCGATTTCATCCTGCATACGAATCAACTCGTTTTCACGATTGACGGATTCTGTGACGTCGGCATCAATAATCCCGATATAGGAAAACTCCCCGTTAGAGTTATACACTGGGAATTTCACTGTCGAAAGATAAACTGTGTCACCTTCCGGAGATATCATCTGCTCCCTAAGAGTTATTTGCTGCTCATTCTGACGAACATATTCATTCGATTCTTTTGCAATATCCCGCAGCTGGGCATCAACATAATCGGGATAATACTTTCCAATCAATTCCTGTTGTGTTGATTGGAGCTCGTCGGCAAAAGCACGGTTGATAATCACAATCCGTTCTTCCTTGTCAAGCATCACCACCCGATATGGTATATTGTCCTGCAAGTCCCACAACAAACGCCATGCATCTGCTATTTGCATTTGTGAACGTTCCAGTTCTTTTTCTCGTCGTACCCTCTCACTGACATCGTTGATAATAATACCTATATACGCAAACGTGTCGTCAGAATTATAAATCGGGAACTTGTGGGTTGACAAATGAACAGTTTTTCCGGAGGATGTTATTATTTCTTCTTCAACATCGATCGGTTTGCGATTCTGCAACACATACTCGTTCCCTTCTTTGATCTTTTGTTGTAATTCCAAGTAAGCTGCATACTCCGTTAAATATTTACCTGCCAACTCCCGCTTTGGCGTATGTACAACCCGAGCGAAAACTTCATTGGCTAGCACGATACGTTGTTCCAAATCGAGGATAATGGCCCGATAGGGTATATTGTCCAAAAAATCCTGCATCAAGTATTGTGCATCTGCTAACTGCTTACGCGATTGCTCAAGCCGGAGTTCATGCAATTTCCGGTCCGTGATATCTTCGAATGTACCCAGAACTGCGTATACCTTTCCTGCTTTATCACGCAGGGGCACTTTATTGGTGTTCAGCCAAATATTGGTGCCGTCAACCATTGCAAGAGGCTCTTCGTATCCAAGTTTCGGTTCTCCGCTTTCCAATACCAATTGATCGTCGTTACGATAAAGTTCAGCCTGTCCGCCCCATGGCATGTCATAGTCAGTCTTCCCAACTATTTCAAGATGTGATGACAATCCGGCCTCTTGGGCAAAAGCCCGGTTACATCCCATAAACATCAAATCTGTATCTTTCCAGAAAATGGATTGGGGGATATTATCCATGATAGACTGTAACAGTTGCTCGTTTTTCCACAGTTCCCTTTCAACCTGCTTGCGTTTGGTAATATTTGTCATTACTGCCAATGAATGAACCATCTGCCCTCCTTCTTCTTTTTCCAGTATGGCGGACATGAGACAATCTATAACACTTCCGTCTTTCTTTACATATTGAGATTCCACATCAAGGCAACTGCCTGTTTTGAAAAACTGGGGCAACACCGTTTCCACGGCATATATGCGCGAAGCCTCGGTGAGGAACTCCGAAGATTTGTGCCCTAGCACCTCCTCACGGGTATATCCCATGGTGCCCAGCCAGTAGTCGCTTACCCGAGTCACTCTTCCCTCCTCATCAATAGAATATAACATGGCTGGCGTGTTGTTGTATAACGAACGGTAGCGAGACTCGCTTTGACGAAGACTATTCTGGTTGCGCTTAAGTTCTGTAATATCAACGATAACCTCCAAGGAACTGATCAGCCTTCCATCTGAGCTCCACTGACCGACTGCAGATAATAAACAAATAATAACCTCTCCCGTTTTCTTTACAAATTCGAATTCTATGTCTTTACAACATCCATCCTTGACAAATATCGGCCATACGACATCCCTAGAGTGCTGAATAGATTCTTTTGTTACAAAATCAGATAATAGCTTTCCTACCACTTCCTCGCGGGAATACTCCATAGTTGCCAGCCAATAATCGCTCACGCTAATAATTCTACCCTCATGATCAATTGAATAGAGCATGGCCGGAGTATCATTATAGAGCGAACGGTATCGCTGCTCGCTTCGAAGAAGATCTTCCTGAATTTGTTTCTGTCCGGTTATGTCACGAGCAAAACCGAGCACTCCCCAAATCTGCCCTTCTGCATTTCTGAGAGGAACCTTAATCGTGTGAAAAATGTGCATTTCGCCGTCTATCGTAGCCGGTTTATCCGGGTTAACCTGCATCTGACCTGTATCAATAACCAGTTGGTCATCAGCCCAGAACCCACGGATATTTTTTTCTACATCCCCTTTTACCAGTTCTTCCGAAAAACCAAGCTCCAGATCGTCTTTTCCGATAAAATCGCCGGGAACCAGATGCAAACTATCAGCATATCCACAGTTTACCATCACATATTTATACTCAAGGTTTTTTATGAAAATCCAGTCAGGTGTTGAATTGATTACTGTTTGCATCAAGTAATTGGATTGTTCTGCTTCCATCAACAGCCTTTCCAGTTCTATTTCGGCCTGTCTGCTCCGGGTGATATCCTGATTTATTCCGTAAATTTTCACCGTTTGTCCCTGCGCATCCTTTTCTATCCTGAAATCGGCACGTACTATCCACGGCCTACCGTCCACCCTGAACGAACGGTACTCTACCGTCCCCGCGTAATGAGGATCATCCGTTTCCATGCATCTACTCACTTCGGCATCTACCATGGCGACATCATCGGGATGTACAAACCGTTCAACAAATTGCCTCATGGGCATTTGATAACCGCCTTCGCGTTCGACGGTTGTGCCCAGCAGATGGTATTGTTGGTCGGATGCGACAAACAGATCCTCCTTAATATCGGTTTCCCAGTAACCCAAACGGGCTATGCCAGCTGCCACTGCCAGACGGTTTTCGCTCCTGTGTATTTGCTTCTGAGTACGCTTGATCTCGGTAATATCCTGCAACACTCCCACCACTCCCATGGGCTTACCATCCATGCCGAGCATTACCTTGCGGCGGCAAACAGCAATACGCGACGTGCCGTCGGCATGCTGTATGGTAACTTCCACATTCATCTTCTGCCGGAGTCGATTGCGGTACAATTCGCGATCCATCCCGTAACAATTTGGAGCGTTGCTGCATTGGCAAAACTTCGGTGACTTGGTTCCAACAATTTCCGCTTTCGTTTTCCCCGTCCACTCACAATAAGCACTGTTCACGTCGTTGATTACCCCGTCGGTATCCTTAAAATAGATCGGGCTGGGTACGCCGTCAAGAACGGATTGCGTGAAACGCCGTTCGTACTCTACCTGCTCTAGCAAATGCTCTTGCTGGAGTGCTGCCTGACGAAGTAGTGTAACGTCCTGCATCAGCCCTATGATACCACCCGGATCGCCCCCTTCTGAATTAAAAAATACAGCTTTCCTGAATATGACATCGTGCAATGCTCCGTCAGCATACCTCACCTGCGATTCGTATTCCTGCTGAGCGCAACCGTGGATCAGCTCCATATCCATTTCGTGGTACTTTTCCGCCAGTTCCTTGTCCGTATTCAATTCAAATACAGTTTTGCCGATAATTTCGTCTGCTCTTTTGCCCAAGTATTCGCAGAATGCACGGTTGACGCCCGTATACACGCCTCCGGTATCTTTTCTGAAAACAGGACCAGGTATGTTGTCAATCGTAGTACGTAGTATTTCTTCATTATTTCTCGCTTGCTGCATCCATGCCTGCAATTGCGTTTCCATCTCTTTACGTTCGGTAATATCCACGGCGATGCTGCCTATAAAGGCCACCTTTTTTTTCTCATCAAAAATGGGGAATGTTTTCAGCACGAAGGTAATCAGAGAGTTATCGACAGAACGTGCTAATAATTCTATGGTGGTGCATTGCCGCGTATGCAGCGTCTGCTCCCTGGCCTCGGTTATCTTATTCTGCTCTTCGGGGGTGAAAAGCTGTATGTTTTTTAATCCCACCAGAGCATCTCCGGACGTTCCGAACATTCTGGTAAAGCTCTGGTTTGCCCACACCACCAGGCCATTGACATCGCGTATCACCATGGGTGACTCTATGTGGATTGCCAGTCCGCCCAGCATCAGCCCATACTCGCGCGAAGACATGTGCATCATGCCATCAGCCTCCTGCAACCGCTTCTCGCGTATTATGTCTCTGAACACACATTGGTATGCCGGATCGGAACCGGATACTGAAACAGAAGTGCATGCCTCCACCGATATCCAGCCCCGCTCCCCACCATGAGCCAAAAACGGTACCTCAATGGGCTCACCTCGTTGGCATTGCCCGATGATATGCCGGAGTTTCTCACCCGCAGATGCTCCACTCAACTTACTGCCATCCAGAATAGAAAACAACGGCATGCCTTCAGCTGTTTCATAACTGCTCAAGCGCTCAAAGGCTTCGCTGGCAAACGTAATAATACCACCCGCATCCAGAAAAACCATCGGCAATGCCGAATTACATACTAAGGTAAACAGTTGCTGCTGAAACAAGCTATCTTGCCCAAGAGAATGTATATTGTCATGTTTAGGTACTTTCATCTGTTTATAATTTGTTTTTTATTGTCAGATCATAGCAGGCTGATTATGCTGACTCATTTTCTGTTTCGTAAACTCTCTTATCCTTTTTAGGACTAGATGAAAACCCACCCCTTATCATTTCTCCCCAGCCCTTATCTGTCTTGAGTATTTTCTTTAAAAAGCCCTGGATAGCCGCCATAACAGTAAAAAGATGAAAAACAAAAGGCTCTGCAAGAACTGCCATGTACAGTTTAAACACATCCCCCTTTTCTTTATATTGTTGAAAAGTGAATGATTCCATCAGTATGGCAAAGGATGAAAACAGATAACCAAAACTTATAATAAAAATTAGCAACAAAAAATAGAATGGCCATTCGACCATCTGGAAGATAGTAAGTATCAAAAACAACATCCATCCTGTAAACTCTACTACAGGAGCCAACATTTCGAAGAAAAACCAATATGGATAGCTCAACATCCCAAGCCTGCCGTATTTATAATTAAAGAATAGTTTCCGGTGGATGCTAAGCGTTTCTATAGTACCTCTTGTCCATCGATCTCTTTGTCTCCACAACATTTTGTATGTTACCGGAACTTCAGTCCAACACAATGGATCGGATATGTACCGGACCCGGTAAGGAAGCTTCAGGTCTTCCATATATAATCTCATCCTTACGACCAACTCCATGTCTTCGCCCACCGTATTGATGTTATATCCTCCTGCCTTGATGGCAATGTCCCTGTCAAACATGCCGAATGCCCCGGATATAATAAGTAGACCGTTCAGTTTACTCCATGCCATGCGGCCTAAAAGGAATGCCCGGATATACTCTATTGTCTGTATCCGAGCCAGCATATTCTTAGGAACATGCACCTTCGTTATTTTGCCTCCCTGTACTTCACACGAATTGGCAATACGGATTACTCCTCCCGAAGCAATAACATGTTTATCCGTACTGGTCATAAAAGGCTTTACCATCCGTAATAAAGCGTCCTGCTCCAGAATACAATCGACGTCAATACACGTAACATATTTTTTCGAAGCAATATACAAACCCACATTCAGTGCATCCGCCTTTCCCCCGTTTTCCTTGTCTACTACGATCAACTTTTTATACGCAGGGTTAGTACTTTTATAAATACCCCTTACCTGCTTGGTTGGAATGCGGCAGTCAATAAAGTAGGGAATCATTACCAAACCGTAGGCCTCTATCAGTTTTTGCAAAGAATCATCTTTGCTTCCATCGTTAATCACGATGAGTTCCATATTATTGTAATAAATAGAGAGCAACGAACGAACATTCTCAACAATAGTAGCGCTCTCATTATAGGCAGGAGCCAAAACACTGATATCAGGAACAATAGGAGAACCAGCAACAATAGAGTAATCGGTAAAACTATGCCGTCGCATATGTTGTATATTAGCATACGTAGAATAAGCACCTATCATAAAGTAAGTACTGAGCAACGTTACAGAGTAGATTAATATACCAAACGTTATGAAATAGTAAAAAGATTGTTCCCAACTCATAATCACAAACAGAACTAATATAGATTTTCTTCAAACTTAATCTGACCCAATATCTTCTCAACAAAAGAAGTTTTTTCTCCGGCATACGTAATGATTTGCTTGTCATCACATATGGTATGTAAAACCCTTACCACAGCATATAAAATTTCAGTCTCCTGAGATTCGAGTAACTGACACAGAAAAGGAACGCTCTTGTCTGACACGATAGATTGCAGCGTAGAAAGAATCACTAATCTTACAGGCTTGCCCACTTGCGGATAATAATCAATTAATTTTCCTTCAGTATATTCATCATAAATATCCCTTAGGGTTATTATGGATTGAATCTTCACCTTGTCATTGGAGCGATAAATACATCCTAATATTGGATCCAGCAACTCAAAGCAGTTATACCGGCCTGCCAGTATCAAAGAAAAAATTACTACCGAATCATTTTCCGATTCCAGCCACTTTTCAATTCCTTTGGGCTTCCCGTCGGCGGCTTTAGGCAACAGATGAAGCAAAACCATCTGTTGCCAGTCGGAAATACTGTACGAAACTGTTGACAAAAAACGCAGACCTTTAATACCCAGCGACTTTATCATAGCAGCCTGCGCCTCCATTCTTACTTCTTCCTGCTTATGATTAGTGAGCCTATAAATAATCCGGTAATATTTTTTATGGTTCATTGCCGACAATTCCCTGACACCTTTTACCATAAGGTAATAATGTTTGCTCTTTATCTTTTCCAAGGAATCCTTGTGCAAACCAGACCTTTCATAAAGGTCATATAGAACCTGAATCTCTTTGCCGAATACGTTTTTTTCCAATTCCTGCATTTCATCTATCATAATCTGCCGTAATAATCGATATTTCCTCCTTTTAAAAAAGAAAATTTTTTCAACCTTTTGAAACTCTTCGAACCTGGAAAACAATCCAGCATCCTCCAAATCAACAGTATTGTCATACAACAGGTCAATCAGAAATTGTTGCCTCTCTTGACGGATCACTAATACCCTTTCTTCTCGTCGGCGGACAAAGTACAATACCACGAAAGAAAAAAAGAGAGAAAAAACAATACCAACCACAAAAAAGATTGTAAAAACAATCAGTAAAGCATTCAGATCCATAATCATAACGAATAATAAAAACAGTACCTTACCGCTTTTTGTTAGTGTAGGGGAAATCGTCTTACTCTCGCCGATAATTCAGTAGGATTAAACGGTTTCGCGATGAAATCGTCAGCTCCCATTTCGAATGCAGATGACACAGCTTCCTCTTGACCCATAGCTGATAACACAATAATCGGAATTTTACTATGCATCTCTTTCCTTATTTTCACAATCACTTCCAGTCCTGAGAAAAAAGGCATCATGATATCGGTAATCACTAAGTCGGGACAACCTTCCTTGTCAAGATAGTTCATAGCCTGAAGGCCATCTTCTGCCTGAATAATTTCATAACCGTCCATTTTTAGCCTCATAGACAGCATCTTCAGTGTCATCTTTTCATCTTCTGCAATTAATATTTTCATAATATATTTTCTTTAATTTTATTTTTCTATTATAAGCCCACAAGAAACCATTGGAATTCGATTAAGAGTCGCAAAACCTTAGAATAAAACCACAAATGTTTTTTGTTCTGTTGTGGGTAATTATACTCTGACCATTAAGCAATAAAAGTATATGTTTTATCCTGTGCATTCTTTCTTTTTACATTAGCTTATAGCATAATCATTACCTTGATTGTTACTTAATATGCTTAGTGGTTATTCTTCCTATTGACATATAAAGACTTAAAGTATTTTTGTGAAGATTCATATATCTAGTTGGCAAAACTCCCTCCATTACTCGTATCTACCCGTTTACAATATGCATATATTATAGCAAATAATATTGCATCAATTAAAGCTTACAAAGATATAGTTAAACAGATACTATTTATGCAAATACAAGGGAATCAAAATAGAAGCAAAAAGAGACATATACGGTTAAATGTAAGCATTTAGCTATTTAACGTATCGTTTTTTTCAATTTTCATAGTCACTTCTAGCCAGTTTAGTTAGGATAGTTTATCTAAAACCAGCTAAATGTGTCGCATTGGTATTTTTTATCGTAACTATTTATAAATACATCGGAATATTTTTTAACTAAAAAAAGACAAAGTTACCTGCTGATAACTCTGCCTTCTTAATTTTATTCGGCTAACTCCGATTTAATTGTTAGCACCCCAGAGCTGGAAATCTAATTCAATAAATTCACTATTCAGTACCTAACCTTCATGTTTTATAACTACCTCCAGTAGTCTTGTTTGAAGCCAGTGGCTGGTTTATCAGCACTCAATCGTTTTATCTTATCTAATAAACTCATCATCATTCTTGTTACACGAGGCATAATTATTAAATAGACATATAGACAATTCGTATTCAGGTGAATTCATCATTTTATCTTGTTATGATGCATACATTTTCTTATCTATGGCTATCTAATTTGCACAGCAGTTATCATAGTTGCATTATTTCCTTGCCCATTAGCCATCAATTTTGCTTTTATTAATCCATTGGCAACAGAAGAAGTTCCATCCACGCTAATTGTCGCAGTAGTAGTTAATGTTACCACTGTTGACAGTGTAATAGTAGTAGCATGCGGATTAGTATTAGGATTATGTGCTTGACCTGATGCTAACGCTATTGATGAGGTTGAATTGTATATTCTAGTATACATTATATCCGCTGTCGCAGCAGCTTTTCCCATCGTGATTTGAGCATTTATCAACCATGTACCTGGAGTCAATAACACGGAAGTTCCAGGATACCATATGCCTGCTGTTGTCATTGTTACATCTGTAAGGAGAGTATTGGTAACTTCTTGTTGCTCCAATTGGTATCGCGTCCCCCCAGAGGTTGCAGTAAAATATAAATGTGACCCATTGTATTCCATTGTGCCAGCCTCAGTAGTATTAAGATTAGTACCCGCAGAAAACTTCAGTGGGGCAGCAGCAGCTGTACCAGCACCAAGGTTGAGCAAAGCGGATGGCGAAGTGACACCGATGCCTACCTTACCGCTTGAGGAGATACGCATTCTTTCGGTATTGTTGGTTATGAAGGGCAAGTCATAAGCATCTGTAGTACCCAGTGTTTTCATGGTCGCATTAGTGTTGCCATTTAAAGTCCAAAGTGTTGCCGCTGGGGTTGAATTTACCCAAGTTACGCCATCATACTTTAATATATCTCCAATAGCAAGACCGGAAAATGTGCCAGAAATTTTATTACTAAAAATATTCCAATCCGTCGAACTTAAATACCCAGTTGCTGAAGATGATGCTTGATTCATTGATATTGCTCCGTTACTGTAATTCAATGGGGAGCTCGCACTGATAGTGGGAATAGAAACTGACCCCCACGACAACCCTCCCGAGCCATCGTTTTTTAGAAATGTATTTGCATCTCCCTGAGTCGATGGCAGGGTAAGCGAATAAGATGTGGTTACTGAAGAAGGTGCAGTAATGCCTACTGTGTTGGATGAAGAGTCGGTAAATTTTAAAAATTTGTGACTGGCTAATTGTGTGTTTCCTGTGTTAGTAATGGTGAAGGCATCACCGAAAGCATTTGCACTGCCGTTGGTAACTGATTGAATGGCAAAAGCCATATAGCCAAAATTGGAAGCTGAGAAAGAATAACCGACAGTAGTAGATCCTGAAGAGCCTAATTTGTAGCCACAAGTTCCATAAGCCGAAATGCCATTATGAACAGAACCGATAATTGTTTGACTTGACATGGCAGTAATGGGGCTTGTCGTTGTCGTTATGAAATCCATGACGACCTGCCCGAGCGAAGATGACGGAGTCAATATTGATGAGGAGCCATTTTGATTGTTGCTGGAAGATACAGGTCCAAAAGGAGTAGTTTGATTCACATTTGACCAAGTCATGGCGGTAACTCCACTAGTGGCGTAATTATTTAAATTAACGGTAATAGTAGCGTTTGTCCCTACGGATGGAGCAACCAAATACCAAACTTCCATTCTATTCGTAGCCGATGTGATATTTCCTAATTGAGATAAAGAAGAAGTACCATATGTTACTGACGATACAGCTACACCATTATAACCCAAATTAACAAGCACCATCAATAGTTGATTTGACCCGGAAGATGGCACAGCGTAATTTGAAAAGGAATAGGTGTTGGCATTTCCAAATGCCCTATTATCTACAGCCGATACAGAGGGTATATTAATGGTAGAGGCCGATCCTGTCTGAAAAATAATATTGCCCGACCCTCCTGCTCCAGTACCGTTGCTAGCCTGGATGTATAAATTGGCACCTGGAGTACCGGTACCACCGGCCTGAGGACCTCGCAAGTAGGTAGCTGTAGGAATGCCCCCTTCGCCCGATCCAAAAACAGTAGTAGAATTGCTAAATATTTTCTGTCCGGTAAATGTCTGTAATCCGGTAGTTACAAGTCCTGGATTTGATGCATCAGCAGATTGAAGATACAAGGTATTGGCATTGATTACAGCCCCGTTGGTTGCACTTTTAGTTTGTCCATTAATAGTCCCTATCGTAATTCCACCGCCCGGATTAGCAGAACTCCAGCTAAGGATTCCGTCTGTTGTACTACTCAAAACTTGTCCCGATGTCGTGGGAACAGTTGTCGGCAGGGTGTATTTTATGTTGCCCGCTTGCGTGCCCTGCATAAAGGATGTATAATATGTACCATCCGATAACCCAATATTACCATTCACTGTAAGAGTCTGAGCCGGCGAGGTGGTGCCAATACCAACGTTTCCATTTGGCACTAACACTCCATAATTGGTAGTACCTCCACTGGCACTGACCAAAAGCCCAACATTGGTACCCGAGGTAGTATAGCCGTGCTTATTGGCAATTGTTGCTCCGTAGGTGGTTACCCCTGCAGTAGCATTAGTTCCAGATAGCTTTACGTCCAATAACGTTTGGGTATTAGCCGCAGTAGCTGCTGTGGAGTTACTGGCTAAAGTAAGCCCAACATTATCGGCTAAGGAGTTCCAGTTCCATGTTTGGGCATAATTTAAATTATCAACATTATTAATCTTAGTGGATGCTGTAAATCCGCTGATAGGGACTGATATGGCTACCGGTGATGATTGGGCAGACCAACCCGCACCATTCCAAACAAATGCCTGAGCATACCCTGCAGGCAAAGTTACACCAGATACAGTAAAAGAATTAGCTGAGCCAGTGTTGACAATAGTGATTATCCGACCTGCGGTTGCATCAGTCATCAAGAAAGGGAGCGTCAAAGTTAGACCAGAAACAGACGCAGAATAATTAAAAACAGTATAGCCAAGTATGTCCGAATAGCTCAATGTAGTATTTGCAGATAAATCTTTGGCAGTAACAGACTTAGTTCCAAAAATTGTCGACCCAGCATTATGCAAAGTGGCCTTAGGCATAGTTGTTCCAATCCCCACATTTCCTAGATCAGTATTGAAGATATCAGATGTATTTCCAGAGGCTGTACTCCAACCTTTAAGTACCTTTTTGATGGTACCCATATTATCAACCACTCTCTCAGTGGTAAAAGTAGTTTGAGCATTGCTGCTCACTATTGACATGAATATGATGAATGCCAACGCTATGCATTTTTTAGACAAATGATACATATTTAACCAGAACGGTAGACTCAAAAGAATTAAGCACTTTGTACGATGTCCAGACTTAGGAAAAATTGCTTGGTAAAAAAAATAATGACGCATTCCTATCTGTCCGAAATCAGACTATTGTTTTTCAATTAACAACTATTTAAAATCACCCCTTGTTTTTTATTTACGATGGAAGCAACTACCCATATATATGCCAAAGTTACTTCCATCGAAAATCAAATTTATATTATCATTTTATCCACTGGATAATGATACGATCTCCAGCTGTCAGAGTGTAATCATTAGGATCAGTACCACCTGCAGCATTTACTGCCACACTTACATTTGCTATAAGAGTATAATAGGCAGATGCCAGTTGAATACCATTGCGTGAGATCTGTACTTTTTCTATTTTTGAAGGAAGAGCTACATCGGAATATGTGTATCCTGTAGTAGCGTCTATATCAGCAGCCGTAAGTACAATTTCTTTTTTTCCCGCACTCACCAAATCAGTTGCCAACAGTTGTTGTACATTACCTGTAGCTACATCCCGCACCAAAATACCCCATCCTGTTTTCGCATCAGTTGTAGTTGTTGAATTTGTTGTTGCAGCAGATTCTGTAGTCGGGACTGCAGTGACATTATCGAAGGAAAATGCTTTACCTGCAAAATCAAGCTTCGTATCACTCGTAAACGTACCGCCCAATTGATAGGTAGTGACAATAGCTCCACTTGTAGGGTCGTTATTGGTAATGGAAGTAATGCCGTTTTGTACCTGAAGGTATTTGACAGTTCCCTGATTATCCACCACGCGAACAGAACCTGTTTTTGTAGTAGTTGCACTAAATCCGGTAGCTATTGGTTGTTTAGCTACAGTGCTAGTGGTTTGCGCATTGCCCACGGCAGCCACCGTAGTAAGAGCCAGTACAATTCCGACCGACTTAATTAGATTTTGCGTAAGACTTGTTTTCATTTTTGCTTTGAATTATTGAATATTTGTTAATAAATTATATCCATGTCGAAAAACTGAACTTTGCACAAACTTAGGTGCATATATACAGACATTTGCAGCTTCCTGAACTTAACTCCTTGTAGTTATATGACGCAGATATATCAGATTACCTTGCATGTCTACATATTTATCCTGCCTGATTCTGGTATTAAGACTACCCTCTAAAAGAACTACATTTTGTACTTTGTGACTTGCAAATATCTGTTGAGGAATAGCTCAGCTAGCCACTTTGTTTATTTCCATTTTTTACTCTAATTTTGTGTTACAACCCATCCCACTCGCACAAAGCACTTAATGTCTTATAATAAAACATCCTGAAATTTTGTACAGAAAATTGTAGTAAATAATATTGCATCAACTAAAGGCCACAAAGATATAGCTAAACAGACACTATTTACGCAAACAAAAGGGAAGCAAAAAAGAAGCTAAACGGAGGATACATAGTTAAACACAAATGCTATAGCTATGCCACACCTTACTTTTTTACATAATGACTTTTTGTCAAATCAATCAACATGATTTTATGACACTAACTTAATTTATCCAAGATTACGCAATAAGAAAAATACAAAACCACAAATAGTCAACAACAAGAAATTATTGCATTTTTTGATTTAGAACAGTTTATAGTAGACAAGCATAGCTAATGAGTAATCTAGTTTTATCACAAAAAAAATAACAGAACTAAGGCCCAAGTATTTATAAATACAGTAGAATGCATTTTAACTAAAATGACAGAGTTACCTGCTGATAACTCTGTCTTGATAATTTTATTAAGCTAACTCCGGTTTAAAGACTCCCGGCTCAAAACCGAGAACCTTATTCTAGAAATTCACTATCCGAAACTCAACTCTCCTGTTTTTATAGCGGCCTTCAGTAGTCCTGTTTGAAGCAATGGGTCTGGTTTGTCCGTATCCAATAGTTTTTATCTGATTAGACAACAAACCCTTCGACAGCAAATACTTTTTAATTGCAAAAGCCCGCTTTTTTGAAAGAGTAAGATTAAAAGCTGGATTACCCACATTATCTGTATGTCCCGAGATAATAATACTCAAGTTTGAATAATCTTTAAGAACTGCAGCCAAGTTATCGAGTATTCCATATGATTCCGCTGATAATACAGTACCATTTTTGAAATTTACCGATTCATATTCAAATACCAGCCCCTTATTAATCTTTTGAATGGGTGTTATCTCAACCGTTTTTTCTACACCCTTTGATACGTTGGTCAAGTCGACGGTCTGATATTTTGGCAAATAACCTTTAAGCAACACTTCAAGATTGTACACCTTTCCCTCAGGAACATCCACCTTAATATATCCATCTTTATCGGGAATGGTTTGTGTGATTAACCGACTATCTTCTTTCACCAAAACAGTGGTTTTCGACGCATTGTCTTTATCTTCTCCCAGTACGTTAGCAATTAGCAGCACTCCTTGAATTTTAGTATCCGGTATAGCAGTCTTGTTCGTCGAGGCCGAATTATCAGAGAGAGGCAAAGCTGCTTTCGAAGCTTCAGGGGTCTTCATTTGTACGACAGTTGGGAACTCCGGTTGTTTCTCTTTCGATACAGTTTCAGTATTCCGTAGGACTGTGGTCGATTGCTTGCTTTCAATTGGTGTTAAGTTCTGTTCAATTGAATTCTTATTTCTGCCTACTTTTTTTGGCAGATTCACTAGAACACCTACTTCCAGTCCGAAACCCGAAGTGTGCAATGCATCATTCCGGTTCGAAAGAGAACTCAAACTAACTGCATCCGAAGCTAAAATCCAGCTGCCTTGACTGGTCTTTCCATGCACATTCGAAAGGCCGGCTGCATACGTTAAACCACCAAACAACTTAAGGGTTGGATTCAGCGCATATTTTAAACCTAATGCTATTTCTCCGGTCACATTGTTTTTTTTGTTTAGCTTATCTGAACCCGATACATTGAGTTTATCCGGATAAAAATAGGGTGACCCGGGCAGGTTCACATCATAAAGCAAGGCATTAGTGGCCGGGTAATAACCCGTACGGGTCAAAACGGCTGTGGCATCGTACGTGGCTTTCATATTAAAACCATACGATAAACCCAACGTGGCATAAGCTTCCAGCTTTGATGAGAGCGAATAATCAGCACCCACCCTTACAGGAATATCCAAAAACAGCATACGTTGATGTTCCTTGAAATTATCCGCATTTTCTGTCAGTTGCACTCTTTCATCATCGGCATCCGTAGTCCATAAACTATTCGCAATAGTCGTCTCCCTACTATTGGCATAACGTGAAACTCCCAAGCCCAGTGAAACATGAAGCCCGAGTTTTTCTTTTCTGTAGAATTCATACAGCACACTAACTCCCCCGTTAAACCCGAAACCTCCCTTTTCTTCACTGCCAAACTGATCACTTCCGATATTCGTAAATAAAGGAGAAAGCTGAGCTTGTATTGATAAAGGGGTACGGGTGCTACTCGCTAAGGGGTGCTCGATGTTTTGAGACATAGCGGTGTTTGAAATCAAAAAAAGACCCAACACAGAGAGTATATGTAATTTTTTGCGTTTCATATTGTTTATTCTTTAAATCTACAATTTAAAATATCTTTATAGTACCGGGCTACCGACACATTTCCAGCGTCAATAGCCCGGTGCTTGTCAATGTTGGATGATAATTTTTTGAGTTTCTTTGAAATCACCCAGACTCACTTCAACCAGATAGGTTCCCGGTACAAAGCTGTCTGCATTTATCTGATAGGCGGTTTCTGCTGTTACATCTTTAAATACATAGGTCTTATTCTGCGTGCCTGTTTGATTATAAACTCTTACTATCAGAGAACCCTCTTGTACATCCGTTAAGCTTACTTTAAAAGCTCCACTATTAATAGAGGGATACACATTGGCTTTAATGTTCCTGACGGTTGGATACGCAATACCCGAAGTTGCCTTACAAGAATTATTGTCAGTGATAGTTACCATGAATTTTTCATCAAAATGCGAGGGTGCCAATACTAAGAATTGACGATCGTTGGCAATGTCACCCGGCAAAGCAGAACCATCGGCATACGTCCAGGCATAACCTTTGTAGCCATTCTTGCTATTATCCACGATTAATATAGAGATATTCCCGGACTTTTTCTTTTCTACAATAATCGGAGTGGTAATCGTATACACGCTTACCGATACCACTGCCGAACTATTTATAAAGCTGGAAGCACCTCTGTCTCTTACCGTTAAACTATACTTTCCATCTCCTCCCACAGGCACTGTCAGGGTTTGGCCTGCAGCACCGGTAATCGGGCTACCATCCTTACTCCATTGATAAATCAGATTAGCATTGTAGTTTGTACAGGCTATATTATCATCCGGACACAGCTTGAGAGTCGTTGCACCACTCATTATAACCGGAGTGATTTCAGCGCCATCCAGCACAGCATTACCATTGGCATCGCCCAGAATTTCGGGAGCGGTAATTTTACCATCACCACCAGTATCACCAACTACTTCGCCGTTGTCAATAATACCATCGCCATTTATATCGCCCGCTATCTCCGCACCGTCTATCTTACCGTTACCATCAATATCGCCGGCTATTTCAGGAGCGGTAATCTTACCATCACCATTTGTATCACCTGCAATTTCGGGAGCAGTAATCTTACCATCGCCATCTGTATCGCCAGCTATCTCAGGGAAGGTTATCTTACCATCACCATCTACATCGCCGGCTATTTCAGGAGCAGTAATCTTACCATCACCATTTTTGTCTCCTGCGATTTTAGGACCTTTCACCGCAATACTCACGCTGAACGTAGTAGAACCATTCGCATTCATGGCTGTTACTAAATAGTTGGCAGCAACACTAATTGCCGAAGGCGTTCCACTGATAATACCCGTCGCAGCATTAATACTCAAACCGGCAGGTAAAGCAGGGCTAACACTGTAGCCGCCTACCGTACCAATCACGGTTGGAGTCAGACTAGCAATTGTTGTTCCTACGTTATATACCACAGGAGTAGCATAGCTCAAATTACTTGGAGCTACACCTGTACTAACACCGGCAGCATTAATGGTCAAGTTCACCCTGAATGTAGTAGAACCATTGGCATTCGTGGCAGTTACAAAATAATTGGTCGCAACACTTGCTGACGCAGGCGTTCCACTAATAATACCCGTAGCAGCATTAATACTCAAACCGGC
>Ga0302165_10000115_pt1 | contig 35558 bp, 29 predicted proteins | sample I_Fen_E3_2_FD_193499 | JGI IMG/M metagenome (GOLD analysis project Ga0302165, IMG submission 193499) | Peat permafrost microbial communities from Stordalen Mire near Abisko, Sweden - I_Fen_E3_2 | ecosystem: Environmental > Terrestrial > Soil > Wetlands > Permafrost | place: Sweden: Abisko...
CACTCGTATATATGATCAAATAAAAGGATAAGCATTATGAATATTTGCAATACAAGAAAAACAAAACAGCTGTTACTGCTACTGGCACTTTGTTGCTGTGGCGGAGCAGCAGTCTACGGACAAGTAGCCTACAAGGGACAGCTCTATATCAACAATGAGAGCTTTCAACGCCAAGGCGACTTGCTGCATGTGTATATGAAAGTGAGTTACGACAATGCAGCCATCGGCTCAGGTGAATCACTCACCTTTACTCCGGTGTTGAAGACGGACAGCAATATCGTCCATCTCTCTTCGGTAGTAATCAATGGTTACAGGAAAGAAAAGGCTGAACGCCGTGCAGCGGTGTTGGAACATCGTCGTCGGAGCAACGTGGCAGTGGTAGTGAGAGAAAGTCATACGGGCAAACGCTCATTTATTTATGATACAACGATCCCTTACAAGGATTGGATGGAAAACGGCTCGGTTTATGTAGAAAGCGAAGAATGCAATTGCAACGGACACAGGGCTCATATTTACGAAGATCGTGTATTGGCAAGTATTCCCTTTACACATGAACCGAAAGAATCTGTGGATCCATTGGTTAAAAATGAGACCTTACTTGCCTGGGTACAATTCCTGAGACCGGAAGCACAAGAGGGTAACAGCTTTGCGAAAAAAGGTGTCATTTCTTGGTACAGAGATAAAGGACTTAGCAACTTAAGCGAGAACAAACAGAACCGTTCAATCTTCGACATCATATCTGCCGATATCAAAAATGCTTTACAATATTACGGCACGACACTCACGAAAGTGAACGTAACGGGTTACGGCGCTCCAATCGGCGACTATAAAAAGAATGAAACGCAAGCGATGGAACGCTCTCTGTCATTAAAGCGCTGCTTGATGGGCAACCATTTGACGAACAAGAATTCCTTGGAGGTTACTTGGGTGACAGAAGACTGGGATAGTATTGCATCTTTGGTAAGCAACAGCAACATGTCTTTAAAGGAAGCAGCACTAGATATTATCAAGAGTGTGGATGTAGTAAACGGTCGTGAAAAGGTATTGGAAGACTTAAACCACGGTGTACCTTATGAATACATGCGTCACAATATTTTCCCACAAGTATGTCGTGTAGCATACACATTGAACTTTGATCGTCAAGGTATGGATGCTCAGACAGGTCGTTTGATGGTGAAGAACAATCCGTCAACCATGTCATTGAGCGATTTCTACACTGTGGCAATGAGCTATAAAGCTGGTTCGAGAGAATTCAACGATATCATGGACTTGGCAGCCCGCCTGTTCCCTGATAACCCGGAAGCGAATATAGATGCAGCCGCAGTGGCTTTAACTCGCAGAGATACAAAACTAGCTCGTAAATACTTGCTTCGTTGGCAAACCGACCCTAGAGCTTACAATAACATGGGGCTTCTTTACTTGCTGGAAGGCAACAAAGACAAAGCTGAGGTTTACTTGCAAATGGCTCAGGCAGCCGGTGTGGAACAAGCTTCAACTGTGTTGAAATATATCAAAACGATTAAATAATAAAATATTTGCGATATGAAAGTCTACAATTTATTAATTGCCTTGATGTTGTCTATGAGCTTGTTCTCTTCGTGTGCTTGCGAAGAGGATGCCTCCACGGATGATTCGGCGGTTATTAGGTTGTCGTTGGCTATGGGAGCTACGAAAACAAATGCTACCATTCCTGCGGATAATGGAGGAACTGTGGGGCAGAATGAAGGAAAAATAAACAATGTCTGTGTAGGCATTTTCGACAGTTCGGATAATATAATTACCCTCTACCAATATACTTATAGCGGAACGGTAAATATCGTGACAAGAACCACAGCCAAAAACATTTTGATAGCGGCGAATGTGCCTAAAGGTACCTTCTCGGGAGTGACCACCCGTACGGGTTTTCTCAATAAAGTGCAGAACTTGTCCTATACGACTAGTGCCGATGGTTTGTCAAATAGCAACAAAACGGTTGCCAGCAGCCAAACCTTAACAGCACTTCCCATGTTTGCGTCAACTACACTATCCTCCTCTTTGACGGCTTCGAGTACAAGCAGCCAATCGCTTACGCTTTCGCGTGTGGTAAGCAGAGTCGTGCTGAAAAGCCTGAGTACAAACTTCGGCTCGACCGTAGGCTTTGCGAACGCCACGTTTGTTCCCCGTGAGATTTTCATGTACAACGTGAACGACCAATACCAGTGGAACGGCACAAGCTCTTCTTCGGGTACGAACTTGTCGGGAGAAATCACTTCCGGCTCACCGGGAGCATTGACGGCATCCTCTTCTTCAAATACGGGGTATTTGAGTAGCGGGCTGCTCAGCAGCATGACCGGTGTAGCAGGAACGAATACCTACTTGTCCACTTCGAATAATCCCTACTTTTTCTACGTGTTCCCCAATGGAGCAACCACTCCGACGAAGTTGATCATCAAAGGGATCTTTTATCCGAAAGGAGCCACAGAATCAACGGGTGAGGTGATGTATTACCCAATCATTATCAACCACAGCCAAATCGGCACGACCATTAAAGACACGGATGGTCACACTTACGTAGACGGTGCTGCTTTTTCGAAAGACTCTCAAATAGCAGCCAATACTTCATATGATTTGTCTATAACGATTCAGGGACGCGGTGTATCGAGTGCTAGTCAGGATATCACGCCATCTAGTGCGACGGTGACGATGACAGTGGCTAGTTGGACATTGGTGACATACCCAACTAATACATTTACACCGGCTAAGGCTTACCCGGGTAATTTCTATTACGATGACGGGTCGTGGGGGACGAGTGCTGCACCTACAGATGGAAGAAAGGCGATTGGGGTGGTATTTTCTAATCAAACTAGCACTGCCGATAAGGCTAAGGGATGGACACATGGGTATGCAATGGCTTTGACAAATGCTGCATCGGTGAAAATTTGGTCTTCCAATACTACACAAGATTTTGCTCCAGACTATACGGATTACTCCCTAATCATCGCTGATAAGGATGGATATAGTCATACTCAAGTTATTCTGAATAAATCAACAGACCTTTCATCTAACTATCCTGCGTTCTACTATGCAATAAACTATAAAAATACGGTAAGCCTCCCCAGCGGAACAAATAATAGTGGATGGTATTTGCCTAGTATGGGACAATGGTATGATATAATGGTCAATTTGGGGGGAATTACAGGAGCTCCTAGTGTCATTAACTATGGATGGGGATGGGTAGGAAAGGCATCGGTAACTGCAGCAGCGATAAATACTTATTTGAATGCGGCAAAGGCAGGAGGAGCTACTATTGATTTATTTGATTGGACAGCTTCCAATCCACCAACTAGATGGTATTGGTCAAGTACTGAATATTCACAGACTCTAGCATGGTATTTTGATTTAAACGGGAGTGGAGATGCCGTTATAGGTCAGGGTGGTGCTGCAAAAAATGAAGCATTTGGAGGAAATAGAATCCGATCGGTAATTGCTTTTTAAATTTGATAAAAATTGTATAAATATCTATTAAAAAGATAGCTATGAAATATAGAATAAGAAATAGTGCTTCAGCAAAACCTATGGTAAAGTGCATTAGGAACAAAGACAAAAATTGTCTAATGAGAATGAAACTCGAAGAACGTACATGCAGTTCTTAGAGGATAGAAAAGTAGAAAATTAAATAGAGATAAACGGAATCAATATTAAAAATTAACAACGTATGAGAATCAATAGATTATTAATTGCAGGTATCGTGTCAGTCGGTTTGTTGACATCCTGCGCAAGTGAATCAACCGCGCCGGAATCAAGCGGGCCGGCTACAATAAAGTTGACATTGTCAGCAGGTGCAACCAGAACCGGAGGTTCTACCGGCACAGCCGTTCCGACCGGTGATGGAACCATTACTAATTCATCCTCGGATGAAGCAAAGCTGAATCGCGTCAGTGTGATTACTTTTGATGGCAACAGCAACGCAAGCAAAGTAGTGACTATTCAGGAGATTACTTCTCCTAGCGGTACCAATACGATCACTACTACCACAGCTGCTAAATATATTGCTGTATTTGCCAATGCTCCAACAAACTATTTTAGTGGGAAAACAACGTTATTGGACGTGACGACTAAAGCAACCGATTTAGGATATACGACAAGCAGCGATGGCAACACAGCTAATGCAGTGGCAACCGTGAACAGTCAAACAGTTACCGCTTTGCCCATGTCGAGTGCTGCACAACTAATTGGAACCGGAACTCTAGCTGCCAATTCAAGTACGGTTGTTACTGCAAATTTAGTCCGTATGGTTTCACGCATATCTATGACGAGCATTGCCACCAGTTTTGAAAATGCGGGTGCTTATGCAGGTGCTTCGTTTGTACCGAAAGAAATTTTTATATACAATGGCAACACCACCGATAATTGGGACAATACGATGCCTTCAACCGCCTCTTTCCAGAGTGGAGAATCAACGGATGGTACAGGCACTAATCCTAGTCTTACCAATTATTCTTATCTAAGTAGCGGGTCTATTTCATTGTCTTCCGCTGCTTTGTCTCCAGCTTTTTCGGCAACAGCTACCGAATTGTCGTATCTGAAGACCACAGCTAATCCTTCTTATTTCTATGTGTTTCCAAACACATCGTCAAGTGCAACTAGCACAGCGACTGCGACTAAAATAGTAATTAAAGGACTTTGGACTTTTGGAGCCTCCGTTAATGTTCCAATGTATTACCCCATTTTGATCAATCATGCTCAAACAGGTACTAGCTTTGTAGGAACTCCGGGGCCAGATACTCAAGTTGCTCCAAACACGCGCTATGCCATGTCAGTGGTGATTCGTTCCATTGGAGTAAGTTCTCCGGCCTCTAATATTGACCCGGCTTCAGTGAACTTGACGCTTACGGTTCAGAATTGGGGAGATCTTGGACAAACCACGGTTGTTAATTAATAGTTGACAAGCTGATTAGTAGTTGCTTGAAAAGAAGTTTAATGAAACGTGGTAGATTTACATCACTGTTATTTCCCTTTATGCTGACAGCATTGGGATTGTACTCTTGCGTCAATGAGGACATGAGCAATTGCGTGCAATATGCCGTAGTGACTCAATTGGTGAATAAGAGTGGGGATGTTTTGCCTGATTCGATGGTGGGTACAGTAAAAGCTTACTTGTTTTTGAATAACAAGTTTGATCATGTGGTCACCGCAGAATCAAATAGCAAATATCTGATCAGTTTTGATAGCAATTTACCAGCCACGTTGGTGACATTCGGTAATATGAATCCGGATAGCATCAACATTCATACACCCGAAACGGGTGAGGATATCAGCCAAATATCTATCGGCTTGTTGGGAAGTAACACTCGGGCTACAAGCGGCTCTTTTGCTTCACCTACTCATCTGTTTTATGGTCGCTTCGATTACACTTCGGTGGACAAAAGTTCCACCACTACCACGGTAACGTTGCCAATGTACAATCAGCATTCCCGCGTGCATGTGGTGAGCAAGCATTTACTAGCTCAATTTGGTGCAGGTAATTATGAAATAGTGCTTCAAGGCTTTCGAGATGCCATCACGTTTGCAGGTGTGGTTACCGGTGATTCGGTCATCTATTCGCCGTCCGGCTCTTTCAGTGACAATGATGTTTATACCACCGAAGCGGTGAATACATTGCCCACGAAAGTAAATGAGTATGTAACGGTTCAAATCTACAAGGATGGTGCCTTGCTTTGGGCCACAGATAAGGACGAAAACGGCAAGCAGGTAACCCTCTCAGCAGAGGACGACAAAGTGATTGTGATTGATGTGCAACGGCTCGATTTCTATTTGCAAGTAATGTCTTGGAATGATTATCAGCAAAGCACGGTGATTTATTGATGAATTTATACAGAAAAAAGAAATTGAAAGAAATGAGAGTTGATCTCATACATTTGATTCTTGTATTGTTATTTGCTTGGTTTCCGTGGGGATGCCAGTCCTCGCGGAAACCGGCAATAACAATTACTAAAAAGAATAAATAAGGATGAATAAAGAGAAGACTGAATATATGACAGCAAAGAACAATATACCGGGAGATTGTATAAATGCCCGTAACAAAAAACGAGTGATTCGTAAGAATTCCTCAATAGATATTAGAGAAAGAAACTTGATTTATATTTATAATTGCTTATAGAACTATTGTAAAAATGTATTTAACAATAGAAATTGTTCGTCAATCCTCCGCAGTGATGCGGGGAATTGATTTTTCAAAAACAAAACAAGTGAAATGTAGATTTTTTTTATGAACAAGAAAATAATAAATAGATATATAAAACGTGGATATGCAAGCAGATGGAAATGGATGGGGTTATTACTTCTTCCTTTGCTGCTGTTCTCCTCTTGTGTGGACGATTCCGTGACGAGCGGCTCCACCACGAGCAGCGACAGCACACAGGTACGCCTTACATTCAACCTTCAACAGCAAACTTCATTGACACGCTCCCTCTCGTCCACCGGCACTAGTGAAAGCCAGGTGGACAATATTAATGTGCTTATATTTGACAGTAACGGCAAGTTGATCGGAAGTACTTATCAAACATACGGCACGTCTCAAACTTCCTCCTTTTCGGTGAGTGTGCCTACTCGTGTGGCTAGCGGTTGCACCATTTATGCGGTGGCAAATCTGCCTTCCGATTCATTGAAGAACGTAGCTACGATCAGTGACTTTAAAAAGAAATTTATTTTGATGTCTTCAACTGCTACGTTAGGTAATGGCAGCAACATGGTTATGTTCGGTCAGACGAGCAGTGTGACAATCTCAGCCACAGCAGCATCAAACACTCCAAGTATTACTTTAACGCGATTAGGTTCTAAAGTTACATTTAATATAAAACCTGCAACGGGCATTACCATTACAGGATATCAATTGTGCCACGTGCCGATGTCAAGTTACCTGACCAATGCAACAGACACGACTTATTTTAATCCGAGTGCAACCTATGGGGATTTTACTTCTGTGTCGGGACTAAGTAGTACGACCCAAGTAAGCCCTTATTATTATATGTATGAGAACTTGGTAGGCCGAAAATCGGGAGCAACTTCATTCTTTAATAGAAGTAAATCGAATGCTCCTACGAATGCAAGTTATTTGATGATTTATGCTGCTCGAGCAGATAGTGGCTGGCATGCTGTCTATCGAGTATATTTGGGTGGTACGGGTATGTCGGATTACACCAATTATAATGTACCGCGTAATTATAGCTATACTTATAATATCAATATAGATGGAGCTGATGAAGTGGATGTGAGAGTGAGGTGTTTGCCCAATATAGGGGATTATTACTATAGTGATGGTACGTTTGGTGCATCGGCTAGTCCTACAGGAAAGACGCCTATTGGTGTGGTGTTTTCGAATGCAATAAGTGCAGCTGATAGTGTGAAAGGTTGGACACATGGATATGCTATGGCGTTGACCAATGCGGCATCAGCCGTAACATGGTCATCAAGTACTTATTCATCCACGATGGAATTTCCTTCATCTCAGGTTAGTTCTCTTACTGGTTATGAGACGGAATTAGATGGATACACTCATTGTCAGACGATAAAGACAAAAGCCGGTTCCAACTTATCCAGCTACTATCCGGCAATCTATTATGCAATGAACTATAGTACATATACTGCACCGTCTGGTACAAGCGGATGGTATTTACCAAGTAGCGGTCAATGGTACTTGATCGTTACGAATTTAGGTGGAGCAACGGGAACGATAACATCAACTATAGATAGTGGATCAGGTCTTACATTGTGGTATTATTCGGGGGTCGCTTCAACAGCTTCAAGTGGAATAAATTCATACTTAAGTAAAGTGGTTAGCGGAGGCAATCTTATTGATTGGTCTTATAGTAGCAGCGACTGGACAACCGGTAGATGGTACTGGTGCAGCAGTGAGAGGAATGGTTCCTACATTTGCATCATGAATTTTAACAGCAGTGATGGTCTAAGTCTGAATGTCACGTCTAAGACTAATACGAGTAGTAATGATAGAGTGCGTTCAGTGCTCGCTTTTTGAGTGCGAAAAGTTGTATAAAGAATTGTTTAACAAATAGTTATGAGATTATTTGATTAAACGGATTGTTTCGTTAATTAAGCCTACGGAGACGTGCATTTTGAATAATCAGCTTGTACGAAGCTCACCTGACAAAGCTGTCCTTTGCAAAAGGAATAGAAGTCGTAAAACGGATAGATTGGTATAAGGAACAAGATGAAAATAATAATAGATAAAGAAGTTAATAACAAAGTAATTATAAATAGTAAAGAAAAAATTATGGCAAAATTGAATGACCAGACGATCAAAGAACAAGAATTGATCAGTAGACAGGAGGAAAGCGGAAATGAAGTGTTGTGCCTAATGAAAATAGGGTTCTTCTTTCATGCATACAATGCGGGTGCTTACGCTTTGGCACGAGTAATGAATTATCGTGTAGCACGAAAAGTGCGCAGGAGCGGTTTGGAAATGATGACCGCAGGTTTCCCGTCGGAGAAATTACCATCGGTATTAGAGAGCATCACGGCTGCCGGTGGACGTATCTTATCGCAAACGGATGATTGCGTGGAATTCACCGGAGTAGATTATACGCCGGATGGGATAGTGGTGGTGGAAAAGGAAAAGAAAGTGAAGATACTGGCAGGCTCTCCCCAAGAGACAGACTTGTCAAAGATGATTCTTTCGTATGATTTGTATCGTTCCTCACCAATGGATGCCATGCTTTTTATAGCTAAGCTGCAAGCGTTGGTTAGCGAATGAAAACATATTTACGCTTATGAATATTTCAAACTAACTAAATAATAGAAATGATTTTATTACGATTTATACTACGATGTGAGGAAAAACGCCTCAATAAACACGTATATGAAAGAAATGGTATAAAACAACAATAATATTTACTCACAAATTGCCTGTAGATTGCGCTATATCATGTATAGTGCGACCTGCAGGCTCTTTTTATTAACTACTAAAAATGCAAGAAAAAGAAAACAAACAAGGCTCTTTGATGGATAACGCAATCACGTATCACTTTATTTTTACATTGGAAAAGATATTCAAGAAAAAAACAGACTTACATCCGATGCAAATGGCTGAAACTGCCGATAAAGCATTGATTACTTTTTTGAATGAATATGAGATTTATCATTTTAAGGACTTTTGGGAGAAAGAGAGCACGAACCACTCTGAGAAGATGCAAAGGGTGATACTGCAATATTTCCTGATTCATGCGACACAGAATTATGAAATGAAAAGATTGATGTTTTGTTATGATGAGATAAAAGGATGCCTCAAAGGGGGTGATATGCATCCCGGTTTTGTGACATTGATACGCAAGCATTTCGTGAACTTACCCACCAACCTGAATATATATGTACTATCTACATGGATTGAATGCAGGAAATATATACTAAGTAAATACACTCTTCTCAAAAAATATGTTTTTCACAAGAATTTTATTTTTGCTATTCCCGATAAAGAAGCACGGAAAGATATCCAAAAGATTTATAAAAGGAATATGAATACTAATTCTGCCCAAAAGTTCAATTTGGAAACAAAAGATGAACAACCACTGTTGGGCTTTTACTCTTTCTTTTTCGGTATTACTAAATTAATGTACGATAGATTTATTGAGAAGGTGGATGAAAACGGTAACAAAATTACACAAGAGCAATTCGTAATGGCAATGGCAGCCATATTTGATGTAAATATAACATATTATTACCAAACAATATCATCTCTTAAAGGGACACAGAAATGGGAAACGTTGATAAGTTCAATAGACCATTACGTGAAGTGAACTTGAAGACAATCGATATGTAGACGCCTAAATGGCGTCTATTTTTTTAGTAAGTTCCAATAGCTGGAACGAGTATTACCGATATGTTTTATATATCCAGACTTTATTTTGACCACCTATTTGACCACCTATTTGACCACCTATACAAGTGGTCAAGAAGATACCTTGTATGTATTTTATTGTCAACTTTAATATAGTATGTGTTAATAGATGCTATAATCAACTCTATAGATAAGGGCATCTATAGAGTTGGTTAGAAAAAAATCCAATACTATTGCAGCGCTTTTGGGAAAGTCCCGAAGGCGCTGCTTTCTTTTGTAAATCCCGGGAGCAAAAGCGGCAGCTGTTTTTATATAATGATTAAGTGTAAAATGAAAATGGAAACAGAAAAGAGTAAAGAGATTGTCAATAGTGAAATAACCGAGTTGCGATGCTCTTCCTTTCATGGTCCGATCAGTAATGTGAAATCCTATGGGACGGAGGCTTTTTATGAACTGTATGAGCGAACTAAAAGTAATAAATACAAGGAGCAAATAGAGGCAATGCGTGCTGAGCCGGATCCCAAGAAACAGTCGGCTATGAAATCAAAGCTTGATTATTTCACACCCTCGGTGATTTGTACGGAACGTAAAAGTAGTTGCATTACCAATTTTAGTGGAGTAATCTGCGCTGATTTGGATGGCAAGGATAATCCGGGTAAGACTCCTCAACAGATGCGTGTAACGGTCTTGAATGATCCGTTGTTGCATTCGTTTATGGCGATTGTAAGTTCTTTAGGCAAGGGCTTGAAAGTGATGTTTCGCTATGACCCGAAAACTGCCACAGTAGAAGATTATTCGCATGCGATCATGCAGTACTTGGCTGATGTGTGCCATTTGAAGGCGGACAAAGCTTGTTGCGATCCTACCCGTGCTTGTTTTGTCTCTTATGATCCGCAGGCTTATTATTCGACTGCCGGACTGATGTGCGGAGTGGATGTGAATGTATGGCTGGCTCGTTACAAGCAGTTTCAAGGAGTGCCGGAAAAGATTCCGGCAAATAATTCTTTTAAATATTCACCGTCTGCAAGTTTATCGGAAAACAGTAGAATCATTGATAGTGTGTTGCACAACACTGATGAAGCAGATAGCAACGATATAGTAGATTCTAAACTGATTGCCCATGTGCAAATGGTGTCTGAACGTATAGACAGGGACATCGCACCCAACTATGAAGATTTCCTGCACTTGGGTTTATCGCTGGCTACATTGGGCGAAACGGGACGTCCCATCTTTAAGCATTGCTGCTCTTTTTACTTGGGTGAGCAAACTCGCGATTTAGACAAGTATTTCAGTAACTGCCTGCTGCAAAAGCAAGGTCGCGTAAAGATTGGTACCTTTTTTAATTTGTGTCATGCTGCAAACATAGACATTAGTGTCCCGAAAAGCACACAGATGGATGAGATGGAAGTGATAAACGAGATGGAGAATCTACCGATGTTTCCCGAGTGGATTTTCGACGAGTTGCCTCTCCTACTCCAAAAGATTGTATCACATGCCCACACACCATCAGAAAAAAGCATGCTTTTAATGACTTCATTAACGACAATAAGTTCTTTGCTGCCTAACTTATACATGGTTTACGGTGGAGACAGAATGGAGGCTAATCTTTTCTTTTTCGGGCTGGCAAAAGCCGGAAGCGGAAAGGGAAAGATGAAACATTGCTCGCGATTGGTGAAGCCGGTTCATGACTTGATGCTTTCGCAATCAATAAAGGAGCAAAGGGAATATCTGATAAAAAAGGAGCAGCAAAAAATGGAAAGGGGCAAAAGCAAGGGAAGGCAAGAATCTGAAATGATGGTGGATCCTATGCCTCCATTGAAGATTTTCGACATTCCTGCCAACAGTAGTGCGGCTGCCTTTCTGGACATATTATATAATAATGGAGGACGAGGCATCATCTTTGAAACGGAAGGTGACTCGCTGGCAAATATATTCAAAAAGGAATATGGCGAATACTCGGAAATGCTAAGAAGCATAGCTCATAATGAGCCGATAAAATGTGCCCGAAAAGGGAATACGGAAAAGGCTGAAAGGAGCTACACTCTTGTGGAATATCCTTGCTTGTCTGTGATGCTGACGGGTACGCCCAAACAGTTGAAGAATTTAATGGAAACTTCGGAGAATGGACTGTTCAGCCGATTCAACTTTCTATATATGACGGGGGAACTGCGCTGGGTGAATCAATATGCGGTGAACAACGGGAAATCTTATCAGACTCTATTTGACGATTACGCGGAGGATTTGTATGTGATCTATTCAAAACTTCAGTGTATGGACAAGGATAATGTGTATTTCAACTTGACGAAAGAGCAACAGGATAAGGTGGAAACTTTTTTCTACAATCTGCTGGTACAATACCATACTCTTTATGATGGTGACTACGACGGCACCATGCGCCGACTGGGCATAACTCATGGGCGTGTGTGCATGATCCTCTCGGCTTTGCGAGGCGAGAATGTGGATTATTTTGACAAGCCGATCTTATGCTCCGACAAAGATCTAAAAATTGCCTTGGAAATGATAACCGTACTGAATCAACATGCCAGTTTCGCTTATCGTTGCTTATCGGATGAAAGAAGTATGCCGGTGCAAATGAAAAATATGACGCCTCAATATCGCTTATATTATTCACTGCCGGATGAATTCATAACAAATGATGCGGTAGAGATAGGTATAAAACTAAAGCTCAGTGCATCATCGGTGAAAAGATACATTAATCAGTTTGCCGAAGGGAATGATGGTACGGGTCGATTGATAGAAAAAATAAGGTATGGCATGTATAGAAAAATAGCTACTGATAAACTGTAATAAAAGGAAAAGGAGGATGATTTTCATTCTCCTTTTGCAAAAAAAACATTCCTATAACTTAAATTATCAAGCATATCTAAAAGAGTATTAATGAGAATGACACCAAAGCACACAGCAAATATATGTTAAAGTTAAAATAAAGGTATAACTTAATAAAAATTATATATTAACTTTGTTGGCATTGAGCAGTTGTGGATCGATATAGTTATTCGCATTTATGAATAAAAGTGTAGTAAATAAGACTTGTATAAGGGACCATTTTGCCCGTATCCAAGCACGTGTGTGGCCAAAGATGCTATTCCTCTTCATAGCGTTGTGGGTATTCTCTGCGCCTGGAAATTCGCAACATGTAGCCATAAAGAGCAACCTGCTCTATGATGCTGCAGCTATCCCTTCATTGGGAATAGAAACTAAAATAGCAAAATCAACCACTTTAGATATTTCAGGAACGTATGATCCAATAACCTTTTCCGGTAGCCGGAAATTGAAAAACTGGATGGTACAGCCTGAGTTACGCCGTTGGGGATGTATCCCTTTTTCAGGGCCATTTGTGGGCATAAATGCTATAGCAGGAGGATTTAACTTCGAAAAGATGCCGTTTGCAGAGCTTAAACAGAAAAGAGCGCAAGGTACATTTTACGGAGGGGGACTTTCTTTCGGCTACCATAAGATACTGTCTCCTCATTGGGGATTCGAGAGCAGTGTAAGTGTAGGAGCTGTGCACATTAGTTATTCACGTTACCGATGTGGTAGTTGTGGATACAAAGAAAAAAGCTTTAATCAAAATTACGTGGGCCCCACTAAAATTTCTTTTTCACTTGTATACATAATTAAATAATATAACAGAATCAAATATTAAATACTATAAGACGTTATGAAGATTAACTCTAACAGATTTTTGAAATGCTTGTTTTTCTTGGCACTTTATTGTGTGGGAGCAAGTGGACAAGTTGCCTACAAGGGACAACTCTATATCAACAATGAACGCTTTCAACGTAAAGGTGATTTGCTGCATGTATACATGAAAGTGAGTTACGACAACTCAGCCATCGGTTCGGGTGAATCTCTCACTTTTACGCCGGTATTGAAAACGGACAGCAGCGTAACTCACCTCACATCTGTGGTAATCAACGGATTTCAGAAAGAAAAAGCGGAACATCGTTATGCTAGGAGACACAGACGTCGTAGCAATGTGGCTGTAGTGGTTCGCGAAAACCGCTCAGGCAAGCGTTCATTCATCTACGACACAACCATACCTTATAAGACTTGGATGGAGAATAGCTCTGTGTATATTGAGAGTGAAGAATGCAACTGCAACGGACATCGTGCTCATACGTATGAAGATCGTATTCTGGCAAGTATCCCTTTCACACAAGAACCTAAAGAAACGAAAGAAACTACAGATCCATCAGTTAAGAATGAAACTCTGCTGACTTGGGTACAATTCTTGAGACCTGAGGTTGACGCAGGCAACGGATTCGTAAAGACTGGCGTTATCTCTTGGTATGGTGACCACAAACTTGTAAACTTGGACGAGAAAAAACAAAATAGTTCTATCTATGATGTAATCTTTTCAGACATCAAAGGCGCACTGCAATATTACGGAACAACACTCACAGGGGTTAATGTTACCGGATATGGCGCACCGGTAGGCGACTACAAAAAGAACGAGACACTGGCTATGGGGCGTGCTCTTTCTCTGAAACGCTGCTTAATGAGCAATCACCTAACCAACAAAAACTCGCTGGAAGTAAGCTGGGTAACTGAAGATTGGGACAGTATTGCTACATTGATAAGCAACAGTAATATGTCTCTGAAAGAAGCTGCCTTGGATATTATCAAGAGTGTGGATGTGGTGAACGGTCGTGAGAATGTATTGGAAAATCTGAACCACGGTGTTCCTTACGAATACATGAGACACAATATTTTTCCACAAGTATGCCGTGTTACTTATAAATTAACTTTCAACCGCCAAGGAATGGATGCGCAAACCGGTCGTTTGATGGTGAAGAATAATCCGGCAACAATGTCTCTGAATGACTTCTATACAGTAGCAATGAGTTATAATGTCGGTTCTCGCGAATTCAATGACATAATGGACCTGGCAGCCCGTTTGTTTCCTGATAACCCCGAGGCTAACATCGACGCAGCCGCAGTGGCTTTGACACGTAAAGATACCAAGCTGGCACGAAAGTATCTACTACGTTGGCAAACCAGTCCTAGAGCTTACAACAATATGGGAATTCTCAATTTGTTGGAAGGTAACAAGGACAAAGCTGAGGTGTACTTGCAAATGGCACAAGCAGCAGGCGTTGAACAAGCAAGCACGATATTAAAATACATGAAATCCATGAAGTAAGAAACAAGATTCAAATAAGAACACAAGAATCAAATGTATGAAAATCAACAATTTATTAATAACAAGTATGATGTCTGTAGATTTATAGACATCATACTCAAGTGGTAGTGAATCCATAAGGCTTCAATTTTAACACAAAATGGTGCATTTCCAATAATAAAAAAAGTAAATGTTGATAATGAGATTTCTGACAATACTAAAATTTCCACTATTGCTTATTATTGCTACAACAATGCTGATAACATCATGCATTGATGAGGATAACAGCAATTGCGTGCAATACGCACTTAACACTCAGTTATTAGACAAAAGCGGAAATGTGTTACCAGATTCTACGGCGACTGATACAAGGGCATATCTCTTTATAAATAATAAGTTTGACCATATTATCACAGCAGAGAGTAATGGACGATACCTTATAAGTTTTGATGGCAAAGCAAAAGTTTCACTAGTCGCGTTTGGAGATAATAATAAAGGGCTATTAGGCATATATACGCCCAACGCCGGAGATAAGATAAGCAGTGTTTACGCACATCTATCATCAAAAGCCGAAGGTAAAGATTCATCCTCCACCAATCTCTTTTATGGTAGGTTTGACTACACCTCTGCATCAAGTGGTAAGATTAATAATGTAGTACTGCCTATGCATAGCCAACAAGCGACGGTACATGTGGTAGCAAAACATTTGCGTGAATATTATGGAAGCAGTTCAAATTATCATATAGTTTTAAGCGGTTTTCATAATTCAGTAACATTTGATGGGACTGTTACCGGTGATTCGGTAACTTATACCCCCAATGCAGCATTCGATTCAAACGGTAATTTATGCAGTGAAGCATTATATACTTTGCCAACAAAAATAGGTGAAAGCGTGACGATATCTATTTATAAAGATAATTTGTTGGTGTGGCAATCTGCAAAAGACTATCAAGGGAACACTACTACTCTGTCTGCAGGCGATAATAAATATATTATCATAGATGTAGAACGTAAGTAATTTGTCATTACAAGTATGTCATGGAGTGAGTATTTAAAGCAAAAAACATATTTAAAAATGAAGATTTAAAGAAATGAAAGACTTTATTAGAACGTTGACTTATATATTATTTTTGACTTCTATCCTGTACGGGTGCAAACCGGCACAGAAAAAGGCATCAGGTATTAGTAAAGAAAAAAAGTCTTTTGTAATGCCTGAGATTCCTGCAACTATCGTTGAAGACTCAGGAAAGAATATATATCTGGCAGAAAACTTTTGGAGCAACTTCCAATTTACCGACTCTCTACATAGTGTAAATGAAGCCGGTAGCTACTTTGACTCTTACATTAATCTTTTGCATCAAATATCTCCAGAGGATGCTAATTCAGCCGTAAATAATCTTATGAACATGGCCGGCAAACATTCAGTACATATGTACCGTATGTTTTTGGATCTGGCTGATAAGAGCTTGTACAATCCTAATTCGCAAATATGTGATGATGAACTTTACCGCCCATTCTTGGAAAATGCCTTGCACTACAAAAAGCTGGACTTTGCTACACGCGAAAGACTTAGCTACAGATATAAAATAAACAGTCGTAACCGCATTGGCCATCAAGCTACAGACTTTAAATTTGTTACAATTGAAGGAAAAACAAATAGTTTATATAAACTGCATAGCCAATATGTGTTGATCTATTTCAACAATCCAGGTTGCCATGAATGCAAAGTAATGTGCAATCAATTGAAAACAAGTGTACAAGTAGCAAAATTGGTGGATATGGGAGTGTTGAAAATACTCAGCTTATATCCTGATGATGAGATAGCAGAATGGAAAAAGAATAGTAACGAAATACCTCATAATTGGATAAATGCTCATGATAAGTTTGGTAAAATAAAGCAGAATGATATCTACGACTTGAAGGCTATACCTACTATATATCTGTTAGATTCAAAAAAACGGGTACTTTTAAAGGATGCTTCATTTGATATGCTTGCAAAATATTTAGATAATATTTGTAATCGCCTATAGTATATTTGAGCATAAAGTCCGCAACTAAGATTCATCTTAATCGCGGACTTTTAATTTTATTCAATTATATCTCTTAATTCATTTTATTCAGCATGTCAATTAATTCATCTGCTCTTGCCGTTTTGTGTTTGATATGCACAACCACATCCATCACAAACGGGTTACTATCAAAATCGCCACGAACTTGCTCAAAATCATTTTTCTTATCTTCTATATTGCCATCCATTCCGAATCCTGTCATACTTACTGAAGAAAATTCTTTCTTAGCATCGTTATACAGCATGGTATCTAATTTCACTACAGCATCTTTCCATCGTGAAATTACTTTAATCACATCGGCCTTGGTTATTGTATTAAGATCTAACCCGAAGAATTTCTTGAAATGAACACATACCCACTGCCATTCATAGTTTCGATACTGATTGTTCATGTCAACAAACGCCTCAGCTACTTCAGAAAGTGAATTTACACTCTTGCTTTCTATATCATCAAGCAACTTATCTACGGCACTCTTGGGTACAATCAATCCAGAGACGTCAACCCACTCTCCTATTCCCTGCTCATTATCAGAATGGAAACATGCCCGCAAATCTTCTTCTGTATGTATTTCTTTTCCGTCAAAGCGATGAATCAAACAAGTTCCCAAATATTTAGTAATACCTATTTCATAATAATCTATGCCATTGTTTAAAGCACTATTTGTAATCTTCATATCTTGATAAAGGTATGATTCTACATTTTCGCCTGTAATCTGTCGCAATTCTTTCAACCTTAAAATACCTGCAAACATTTTTTGCACAGTAAACGGGTTGAATAGTGAGTAATTGATTATATCTAAGCAATGGGGATCTGTTCGCTTATCTCTCTTAGGCCATTTCTTCACATCACGAATGGTACCTACACTTCTCAAATTCACTGCCGGCACCAAATAGGAACTGCCGGCTTGCTCTATCAGGTAAGAGAAAGGCATATCTGAGGTATCGGGATGATTCACATGCCGTCCCATTACCAGGGAAAATACACCCACACATGCAGGCCACAATATATAGGAATCGGATGCTGTTTTCACACCTCGCTCCAATGTGCCTTGATGAATGGGACCCAGCTTATACATATGATTGCTCTGGTTAGCTCCTGAACCGGCATTCATAAATGAAAACATTCCGGCTATTAGCAAAGTGGATTTATGATGTGTAACAGTATAAGGTCCGGCAAAAATGGCACATGACTCTCCGTTCTCACCCAAACAGTTGCTAAAGAACAATGAATTGGATGCTGAAAAGAAATGTCCTAACGAACAGGCTTGCCCAACAAAACAACGCTCCAATGCTACGCCATCAGTCAACGAAGAGCCTGATGAAATAATAAAATCCTCACAAATAACTCCGTAACCGATTGTGACTGGTGCAGATTCATTGCTATTTAATGTTCCGTTCTGCAAACGACTTGCTCCGATAATGCTAGAATAGTCTCCTATACATACATTTTGTATGTAACCTGAATTCATGATAAAAGCATGCGAACCAATCACACCGTAATTGCTTGTGTGTTGACGTGCATAATCTTCCGTTAACTCCTTTAATCGTGTTATTAACGAAGGACGATGTCTATAAAATGTTTGAATATAAGCTTGTTGAGCTGAAAGTTCATTGTAAATATAGACTTCACGCCCACCGGTTTCATTCAACACAGAAACGGTAAGTCCATTTCCAAATGAAGATGTGCCATCAACGACTATCATTCCACAATTATTAATAAAGGTATGGTCGCCTATAATATAATTTGCTACATAGTTCTGTATATTTTCAATACAGCAATCATCTCCAACAGTGACATTATGCAGGGTGACATGATGTAATCCGGCTTTCTTATGCATACCGCCGGGCAAATCAAATTCACCATTGAAACTTCCTAAATATACTTTTCCTGAGAAATGTACGTGATCGATATGTTCAGAAATAAAATATTGGGAAACAAAAACTTTGCTCCAATCATCGGCACTACAAGTTTGCCGTTCTAATTGATTTATTTCAGCTTTAGAAAGATTCCGATAAATTCTTTCCATATTTATTCATTTTTTCATTTAGTCCTCACTTTCGGGATCGGGCATTGGATAAAGAAAGTCATTATAAGGAAAACGTTGTGCATGAAGCTCTCCTATCCTTTTGTACAAAACATCTTTCAATTTATCAATGTTCTCTTTATTCTTGGCAGAAATAAACAAACAATTGTCGTTCATTTTTGCCATCCATGTGCGTTCCAACTCCTCAAGTGTAATATTTTCTTTTGTTTTCGGTGTCAAATCATCCTCATCCTTTTTCACATAGGTATAAGCATCTATTTTGTTGAAGATAATAATGGTGGGCTTTCCTCCGGAATCAATGTCAGCTAATGTTTTTTCTACTACTGATATTTGCTCCTGAAAATCAGGATGAGAGATATCCACGATATGCAATAAAAGGTCTGCCTCACGCACCTCGTCCAACGTAGATTTGAACGACTCAATTAAATCTGTAGGTAACTTGCGAATAAACCCAACTGTATCTGATAACAAGAAAGGAAGATTCTGAATCGTCACCTTGCGAACTGTAGTATCAAGCGTGGCAAATAATTTGTTTTCGGCAAACACTTCACTTTTTGCCAAAAGATTCATCAAAGTGGATTTGCCCACATTGGTATATCCTACTAAAGCCACACGTATCAACTGACCACGATTCTTTCGCTGAGTTTCTTGTTGTCTGTCTATATCGGCTAAGCGTTGCTTCAACAAAGCCATTCTGTTAAGAATGATACGACGGTCCAACTCTAACTGGGTTTCACCCGGTCCACGCAGTCCTACGCCACCGCCAGATCCACCTCCTTGACGTTCAAGGTGGGTCCATAAACGCGTTAAACGAGGCAACATATATTTATTTTGAGCTAATTCTACTTGTGTCTTCGCATTTGAAGATTGTGCACGCATAGCAAAAATATCCAGAATCAAAGAAGTTCTATCCAAAATCTTTACCTCCAATTCTTTCTCTATATTTCTTATTTGCTTTGCGCTGAGTTCATCATCAAAAATAACCATCGCCACTTCGTTGTCGGCAACCCAAGCTTTTATTTCTTGTAATTTACCTTTTCCAACATACGAAATAGAATTGGGTCCATCCAACCTTTGTGTAAAACGCTTAACGACTTCGGCACCTGCCGTCTCAGCCAAAAAGGCCAATTCGTCAAGATATTCATTAGTTTTTCGTTCGTCCTGATGAGGAGTTATCAATGCTACCAAAGCTGCCGTTTCAACGGATGTATCTGTTATTGCAGGTTCTTTCATATACTATATTTATAACAAAGACAAAGATATAGAATATATTTGATTTATTATCAAGAAATTAAATTTTGATTTCTAGTGAGCAGTCTGATGATTTTCCTATAAGAAAAAAAGTTCATTCACCGAAACTTCAGTAAATGAACTCTATTGTAGCGCATCCGAGAGTCGAACTCGAGTCTCAACCGTGAGAGGGTCACGTGCTAGGCCACTACACTAATGCGCCATATTTCTAAGACGCTGCAAAGGTATGCAATTTATTTTAAATGCCAAATATTCGTATTACTTTTTCCAAAAAAAATAGCATACAACATCTAAAACCGGTTTTTTTTGGTATGTTTGCAATAAAAAATTGAGAAGAATTGAAATGAGAACTTTACCTGAAGAATGGTACCGCCAAAGCGGGATACAAATAACATGGCCCCATGCAGGAACAGATTGGAGACATATGCTAAAAGAGGTGCAAACTTGTTTTGCCGAAATAGCTATTGCAATAGCTAAACGTGAAACATTGCTCATTGTAGCTCCTGATATGAATGAGGTAAAAAAACAGATTAGCAATAAAGTAAATATGGATAATGTGGTCTTCGTTGAATGCGAAACGAACGACACATGGGCACGAGATCATGGATGCATCACCGTACTCGAAGATGGGAAACCGGTTGTCTTGGACTTCCGTTTCAACGGATGGGGACAAAAGTTTGCCAGCGACCTTGATAATCAAATCAACAGCTGCATATACGACAAACATGTTTTACATGCCATGTACGAAAATCATTTAGGATTTACCCTTGAAGGAGGTTCTATTGAGAGTGATGGAAAAGGAACAATCATGACCACCTCCACCTGCCTGCTTGCTCCAAACAGGAACGATGAGATGAGTCAAGCGGAAATAGAGAAGTACCTGCTAGAGTCATTCGGAGCTAAAAGGATTTTATGGGTAGATTATGGATTCCTTGCCGGTGATGACACTGATGGTCACATTGATACATTAGCACGCTTTTGTCCAAATGACACAATCGTATATATAAGATGTGATAATCCGAAAGACTATCATTATGAATCATTGCAAAACATGGAAAAGCAATTAAAAAGCTTTACAACTCTTGACGGGAAGCCTTATAGATTATTGTCTGTGCCCATGACGGATGAAATAAAAGACGATAGCATGAGATTACCCGCTACATACGCCAATTTCTTAGTCATCAATGGCGCTGTGCTTTATCCTACTTATAACCAGTCTGAAAATGACAAAAAAGCCGGACAAACCTTACAAGAAGCTTTTCCGGGATATGAGATTGTGGGGATTGATTGCAGGGCATTAATTAAGCAACATGGTTCACTTCATTGTGTGACCATGCAATATCCTGAGGGAGTAATCTAATAAATCATGTACCAAGATGAATAAAGTAATAAAAGTTGGCTTGGTTCAACAATCGATACCTACTTCCAAAGATGAGGCAATGAAGATTCTTGCTAAGGAAATAACTGCTGCTGCACATAAAGGAGCTCAGTTGATAGTGCTGCAAGAGCTACATAATACGCCTTATTTCTGTCAAGTTGAAGATACTGAAAACTTTGACTTAGCTGAAACAATTCCCGGCCCATCCACAGAGTTTTATGGTAAACTGGCATCTCAATTGAGTATTGTTTTGATTACCTCTTTATTCGAAAAACGTGCTCCGGGATTATATCATAACACGGCTGTTGTTTTTGATAAAGATGGATCTATTGCAGGGAAATATCGTAAGATGCATATTCCAGATGATCCTGCGTATTATGAGAAGTTTTATTTTACTCCGGGAGACTTGGGATTCAAACCGATTGATACTTCTCTTGGACGATTAGGTGTATTGGTTTGTTGGGATCAATGGTACCCGGAAGCTGCACGATTAATGGCTTTACAAGGAGCACAAATACTTATCTATCCAACAGCCATCGGTTGGGAATCAACTGATACCGACGATGAAAAGAAACGTCAATTGGATGCATGGATTATTTCTCAACGTGGACATGCAGTTGCCAACGGATTACCGGTTATTAATGTAAATCGTGTAGGATATGAACCGGATCCATCCGAACAAACAAGCGGCATCACGTTTTGGGGAAATAGTTTTGTTGCCGGACCACAAGGTGAAATGCTCACTCAAGCAAGCAACGAACAGCCGGAAACACTAATCGTTGACATCGATCTAGAGCGTTCAGAACAAGTTAGACGATGGTGGCCTTTCTTACGAGACAGACGTATTGATAAATATGGTGATATCACAAAAAGATTTATAGATTAAATAAAAGCCGCGATAAATGATCGCGGCTTTTATTTAATCTATGCTATTATCAATGTCAATACATATATGCAACAGAAATTGATAAATTCTTATTGTATTTTCCATATACTGAGGCATTATCACTTGAGAATGGCTTAGTTAAACCATAATCATATCCTACAGACAATTGAATTTTGTTATTAAATTCTGCACCTATGCGCCCTCCTAATCCAAAATCAAAATGTTTCATTGTATCGGAACCAAATGCATCCGTTTTTACTTCGTAATTATTTCCTTGAGGACCAGTAACGTCAGCTTTTATTTTTCCAAATAATCCATAAGCGAAATAAGGGCCAAAGCTTCCAAATAAATTGAAGTTCTTGCTTAAAGCGTATCTATAGCCTATATGGACAGGTATTTCCAAGTAATAAGGATTAACTTTTATACCTTCATCACCATCAAACTCATTACTTGTTTTTTCTCCTTTCAAGGATAACAACATCGCAGTCTCAAGATATGCTCCCTGACTTACTTGCGGTAATCCTATTTCAGCTTTAACCCCTAAGTGAAAACCTATTCTTGAATCGAGATACCGAGAAGAGGTCAGTTCACTGGAATTCATACCAACAATAACTCCCCATCGAGTATTCTGTTGAGCACTTGCTGCTGCACAAAATACAAAAGAGACAATAATTACAAACAATTTTTTCATGATACTAGATTATGTGCACTCTACCCTAAAAGTGTAGTTAATATATCAAAAGCGTAGGGTAATTAGATTTTCTCTATAAATAATATTAAAGATATCATCTAAACGCTTCAATTTAGAATATGCATAAAATACCATACAATAAGTACATCAGTAAGCACAGTGAACACAAAAGTATATTATATCTATTGGAAAAGCAATATTTAAAGCATTTATTTGCTATTTAACAAAAGATCACCACCTATACAAAAAATAGCCTCACAAGAAGTGAGGCTATTTTTTGTATAGAACAACTGGTTAAATATCATTTATTCCCATTCAATAGTTGCAGGTGGTTTTGACGAAATATCATAAGTTACACGGTTCACCCCTTTTATCTTATTAATAATCTCATTCGAAATCTTTCCTAAGAACTCATAAGGCAAGTGAGCCCAATCAGCTGTCATAGCATCCACGCTGGTAACAGCTCTCAAAGCCACAGCACGTTCATAAGTACGTTCATCTCCCATGACACCTACACTTTGTACAGGTAGAAGAATCACACCTGCCTGCCACACCTTATTATATAATCCGGAATCATGTAATCCCTGAATAAATATATCATCGGCTTCTTGCAATATCTGTACTTTTTCAGGAGTAATATCTCCCAAGATACGTACAGCAAGTCCCGGCCCGGGGAAAGGGTGACGGTTAATCAAGTTTTCAGGCATATTCAATGCATGTCCCACTTTTCTTACTTCATCCTTAAACAGCCATTTCAAAGGCTCACATATTTTTAAGTTCATCTTTTCAGGTAATCCACCTACATTATGATGACTCTTTATTGTCATTCCTGTGATAGAAAGTGATTCAATGCGGTCAGGATAAATGGTTCCTTGTGCCAACCATTTTACATTTTCCAATTTGTGTGCTTCATCATCAAACACATCTATAAAGCCTTTACCTATTATCTTACGCTTCTTCTCTGGATCAGTAACACCTTTTAATTCTCTGAAGAATTTTTCACTAGCATTTACTCCTAAAACATTTAATCCCAAAGATGAATAATCACGCATTACTTTGTTAAATTCATCTTTACGCAACATACCATGATCTACAAAAATACAAGTTAAGTTTTTGCCGATGGCACGGTGCAATAATGTGGCACATACGGATGAATCAACACCTCCACTCAATCCAAGCACAACCTTATCATTACCAAGTGTGGCTTTTAGATCAGCAATTGTCGAATCAACGAATGACTCAGGAGTCCACGATTGAGAACAACCACAAATATCAACCACAAAATTCTTAAGAATCTGCGCACCATCTTCACTATGGAAGACTTCAGGATGGAACTGCACGCCCCACAGCTTTTTCCCTTTTTGTTGAAATGCAGCCAAAGCAACCTCCTTGGTTGAAGCAATCACTTCAAAATCGTCTGGAATAGCCGTAATAGTGTCTCCATGAGACATCCACACTTGCGAATTAGAACGTACTCCCTTAAACAGAATGTTCGTTTCGTCAAACTTATTTAAATTTGCTCGCCCATACTCACGCGAACCTGCCGATTCCACTTTTCCTCCGCTAACATAGGATATGTACTGTGCACCGTAACAAATACCTAAAACAGGATATTTCTCCCGAATAATCTGCAAATTACTTACTTTGAAAGCGGCCTCGTCATACACCGAAAACGGACTGCCTGAAAGTATCACGCCTTTTATATCGGGGTCACCCACAGGGAACTTATTATACGGCACAATTTCACAATACACGCTCAATTCACGAAGCCTACGGCCTATTAACTGAGTAGTTTGCGACCCGAAATCAAGAATAATGATCTTCTCTTGCATGCTAATATTAAGTTGATTTTTAAATACTATGCGTGCAAAATTAGTAAAAATCCACGAAACATCTGCAAGAATAAATGTAAAAGAGACGGAAGAAACATTTTTCTCATTTTTTTTTGTATTTAAGATTAATTTGTTGGGTAATGAGAAAAGAAATGACTACTTTTGCAATCGAAAATAAGGATATTATATAGTAGATATTATAAACCTTTAAAAGTTTAAACAATGATTAAAGTAGGTATTAACGGTTTCGGCCGTATTGGACGTTTTGTATTCCGTGCTGCTCAAAAGAGAAGTGACATTCAGATTGTAGGTATCAATGACCTTTGCCCTGTTGATTATTTAGCATACATGCTTAAATATGACACAATGCATGGTACATTCGATGGTACTGTTGAAGCTGATGTTGAAAATAGTCAACTAATCGTTAACGGCAAAAAGATCCGTGTAACAGCTGAAAGAAACCCAGCTGATCTTAAATGGAATGAAGTTGAAGCTGAATATGTTGTTGAGTCTACAGGTTTATTCTTGACAAAAGAAAAAGCTCAATCTCACATCCAAGCTGGTGCAAAATATGTTGTTATGTCTGCTCCTTCAAAAGACGACACCCCTATGTTCGTATGTGGAGTGAACCTTGATTCATATAAGAAAGGTACACAATTCGTATCTAACGCATCTTGTACAACAAACTGTTTGGCTCCTATCGCTAAAGTATTGAATGACAAATTCGGTATCATTAACGGTTTGATGACGACAGTTCACTCTACAACTGCTACACAAAAGACAGTTGACGGCCCTTCTGTAAAAGACTGGCGTGGTGGTCGTGCTGCTTCAGGCAACATCATCCCTTCAACAACCGGAGCTGCTAAAGCTGTAGGTAAAGTTATTCCTGAATTGAACGGTAAATTAACAGGTATCTCTATGCGTGTTCCTACTTTGGACGTATCTGTAGTTGACTTGACAGTCAATTTGGAAAAAGCTGCAACAAAAGAAGATATCTGCGCTGCTATGAAGGCTGCTGCTGAAGGCGAATTGAAAGGTATCCTTGGATACACAGAAGACGCTGTTGTTTCTTCTGATTTCTTAGGTTGCACAAACACTTCCATCTTCGATGCTAACGCTGGAGTTTACTTGACAGACAAATTTGTTAAAGTTATCTCTTGGTATGACAATGAAATCGGTTACTCTAACAAAGTTCTTGATCTTGTTGCTCACATGGCAAAAGTTAATGGTTGATTATATTAAGCTATAACATAAAGAAGGGCGCCTTACTTCATTGAAAGGCGCCCTTTTTATGTTTATTTCTGTCGTATCACTTCACACAAATAAGCCAACTCATAAAAATAGAAGAAGCCTAAATGAGGACGAGGACCCAACAAATTACGTTCAATATATTTCCCGAACAATTTAGACAAAATCGGAACAAAATAAATGGTATAATTTAGTTTGCTCTTCTTATACAAATGTAAAAGGTGGCTCTCTGTTTTTACTTGATCCAAGAACGGTGCTAATTGTTCTATATTCGCTCTTATTTCTTTCAAATAATCATCATTCTTCAATAGATTCAATCGATAAAGATTATTATCAATGCGCCTAATCTCAATGCCGTTTTCTTGTAGTAAATCTCCCATCAGCAAATCATGCACAGGCATATTATAATTAATCCATGGAAGATTCTTATCCAAAAATAACTTGGTGTACACACTTTTATCAATCAAAAAATTAAAAGACGAAAATAGGTGTGTTCTCTCCTTGCGTCTGGCACCATAATTCCAATTCAAGCTGAATAAAGGTGAAGGCATAGGTTTATCATAAGCAAATCCTCCACACAACACTTCATTCTTGTTTCTATAATTAACTAAATATCTTTTCAAAAAGTCGCTATGAATAATGGCGGCATCACAACCTATAAAAATTAATCTTTCATAACGTGCTGACCTCACTAGACAACTACATAAGTATGCCCTACCTGGCTCATCAACTTCTATAAACTTCGCACCCTTTAAGTTGCTTATCTGGCGATTCTCCATAACAAAGTTCCCTCCTCCTGCTACTAAAATCTCTGTCGGCACGGGAAACTTTTCTGCTTGTCGGTGAAGTTCAGTAACAAAGGCTAAACAATTATAGTCATAAGACGTTATTAATATGGATAACATTTTTGTAGATTGTTTTATTCTATATGCCTACAAATGTAATATAAAAATTCCTCTTTTACATTAACGATGAGTGGAATTATCAATAATCTGAGTAACTTCGCAACAAAATTTAGAACAGATCATATGAACAAATATATAATAAAGTTATTAATTTCAATCATTCTAGTAACCATTTCTACAAATGTATATTCACAATCAATACAAGGAGTAGTTACAGATTCTGTCACACACAAACCTGTACCTTTTGCTTCAGTTACATATATAGGAAAGGGCGTGGGATGTATCTCATCCAGTGAAGGAAAATTTCACATCAATCAATATAAAGGGTGGAACGAAATAACTTTTACAGCCGTGGGCTACCGCACACGGAAAATAAAGATAAAAACAGGTACAGTCTTGCAAATGAACATAGCATTGTTCCCAACGGATGTGCAACTAAATGAAATTGTGGTAAAGCCTAAAAAGGAAAAATATCGACGCAAGAATAATCCTGCCGTTGAATTGATGCGCAAGGTGATTGACCACAAAAAGAATGGACAACTACAAGATAATGACTATTTCCAATACGACAAATACGAGAAAGTGACTATGTCACTCAACGATGTACATATGGTTGATTTAGATAAAGGCCTATACAAGAAAATGCCTTTCCTGAAGAATCAGGTTGAAGCTTGTCCTGAAACAAACAAACTGATCATCCCTCTATCTGTCGAAGAAACAGCATCGAAAGAGATTTACAGAAAGGATCCAAAATCAGAAAAGACAATTGTGCGAGGCATCAACTCGCAAGGGTTCAATAAACTGTTTACTCTCGGGGATGTCTGGGGTACTGTATTAAATGATGTTTTCCAGAATGTAAACATCTATGATGACCAGATAAGACTCTTACAAGAACGATTTGTAAGTCCTATATCAAGTATCAATGCCATCTCTTTTTATAAATATTACATCATGGATACAACCTATGTTGGCAACAATAAATGTATCCATCTCTCATTTGTGCCACAAAATCCACAAGACTTCGGATTCACCGGTCATCTGTATATTGTGGATGACTCCACTTACCAGGTAAAAAAAGTGGTACTTAACCTTCCTATAAAATCAGATGTAAATTTTGTAACAAGTCTACAAGTTAATCAAGAGTTTGAAGACATGGGGAACGGTTCATGGGGACTAATTAAAGATGATATGATCACCGAGCTGGCTCCCACCAAGAAGATGCAAGGCGTGCAAGTCAGAAGAATATCCAGATATTCAAACTATAACTTTGCTCCACTTGAGGCTAATCTCTTCAAAATAAGCGGGAATACGATTCGAGAAGAAAATGTGCTCAATCGTGATGACAAGTTCTGGTCTGAAGTGCGCGGAGTTCCTTTAATGAGAACAGAGGCCTCTGTAAATGAATCTGTACAACAGATGTATGAACTTCCGGGATTCAAATACATACTTTTATTTGCAAAAGCCTTTATTGAAAACTCTGTTGAAACAGGAACCAAGAAGTCACCCAGCAAGGTGGACTTTGCTCCGGTGAATACAAGTTTCGGCTATAACAGCATTGAAGGATTCAGACTACGTGCCAGCTTTATTACGACAACCAACCTCTTAAAGCGCACATTCTTTTCCGGGTATTTAGCTCGCGGATTCAAAGACAATAAATGGAAAGGAATGGGAAACGTTGAATTCTCATTTAATAAAAAAGAATATACCCCGGTTGAATTCCCACGCCACTCTATTTCCTTCAGTGGAATGTATGACTTGGTTTCGCCCACAGATAAGTTCTTGAAAACAGATAAAGACAACTTCCTGCTTATACTCAAAACAGGCCAGGACAAGTACATGACTTACCAAAGGAACTTCGGGACCAGCTATATACATGAGTTACATAGTGGATTTTCATACAAGTTAGATTTCAACAACATAAAAGACACACCTGCCGGTGACTGGACTTACCAAAAGAATGATGCAGAAAGTACCGCTGTCAATAAACTTGTAACCAGTGAACTGAAATTGAATTTAAGATATTCACCTGGTGAAACATACATAAACTCCAAGACCAAACGAATACCTGTCTCTCTTGATGCTCCAGTATTCTCTTTGACGCATACCTTAGGTGTTAAGAACATGATGGGAGGTGACTATGGTTTCAACATGACTGAAGTGGAGATATGGAAACGTTTTTGGCTTTCATCATTCGGAAGACTTGATGTTGACTTGCGTGCAGCAAAACAATGGAACAAAGTACCCTACCCCTTATTGATTATGCCCTCAACAAACTTATCTTATTTCGTACAAATAGGTTCGGGCGCATTCAGTTTACTCAATAGCATGGAATTTTTGAGTGATGAATATGCTTCAATGTTTGCCGTATACAACATTAATGGTAAAATACTGAACCGTATTCCTGTAATCAAAAGATTTAAGTGGAGAGAGGTTCTTGGTTTCAACATAATGTATGGCCATCTTTCTGATAAGAATAATCCGACCGTAAGTAATGGATTATTCAAATTCCCTGATAATGCATATACTGTTGAGAAGAACAGACCATACATGGAAGCCACCGTTGGAATTCATAATATATTCAAACTCTTATCTGTAGAATATGTGCGTCGTTTGAATTATTTCGATCATCCGAACACGTCGAGATATGGATTCCGCTTTGCCATGATTGCCTCATTCTGATAGAATATTTTGTAGATCGGAAACATTAATAAACCCGTATAAACACAGTATAAAAAAAACGAGTCTTTTCGCAAAGACCCGTTTTATCAGTTTTCAATAGGTATTAGTTTTTTTAAGGTAAAAAGATTGTTTTCAGGATAACGATTGCAAATATGCAGGATATTTTAATACTTACCAAAAAAAAAGTTATGTCTTATAACATGTTTTTATAAAAAGTAGCTTTATAGTATGCATATAATGATTTTTCTTGCAGTTATTTTGAGAAAAACATACGATAATCATAAAAATAATATCTATTTTTGCAATCCTATTCGACAATAACAAAATTAATAACAATATGACAGAGGTAAAAGAGGAAAGTGTAAAGAAAAGTCTTAACTTTATTGAAATCGCTGTTGAAAATGATTTAAAAGAAGGTAAGAACGGAGGGCGCATACAAACTCGTTTCCCACCGGAGCCTAATGGCTACCTTCATATCGGACATGCTAAAGCCATTTACATGGACTTTGGAATTGCCCGCAAATATAACGGAGTATGCAATCTTCGTTTTGATGATACAAACCCATCAAAAGAAGATAATGAATATGTTGATGCTATTAAAGAAGATATACAGTGGCTTGGTTTTAAATGGGGAAACATATACTATGCTTCTGACTATTTCCAACGAGTGTGGGATTTTGCAGTACAATTAATCAAAGAAGGAAAAGCATACGTTGATGAACAAGATGCCGAAACGATTGCTACACAAAAGGGAACAACTACTCAATCAGGTACTCCCAGCCCATTTCGTGAACGCCCAATTGAAGAAAGCTTGGAATTGTTCAACAAAATGAATTCAGGAGAAGTACCGGAAGGAAAGATGGTGTTGCGTGCCAAGATAGACATGACCAACTCAAACATGCATTTTCGTGATCCGATCATGTATAGAATCATCGATCATCCACATCATCGTACGGGCACAACATGGCATGCTTATCCCATGTACGACTTCGCTCATGGTGAAAGCGATTACTTCGAAGGAGTGACTCACAGCATATGTACACTTGAATTTGAGGTGCACCGTCCACTATATAACTATTTCATCAATTTACTGAAAAAGGATGAAACATATTATCCACGCCAAATTGAATTTAATCGGTTGAATCTCACTTACACAGTGATGAGCAAACGCAAATTACTGACCTTGGTTAAAGAGAATCTGGTAAAAGGATGGGATGATCCTCGAATGCCGACTATTTGCGGATTACGCAGAAGAGGCTATTCACCTGAAGCTATCTTAAGATTTATCGAAAGCATCGGCTATACAAAATACGACGGATTGATTGACTTATCATTGCTTGAATCTGCTGCAAGAGAAGATTTGAATGCTCGCGCTACACGAGTTTCTGCCGTTCTGGATCCTGTGAAATTGGTTATCACTAACTATCCTGAAGGTAAAATGGAAGCAATGGATGCCATAGATAATCCCGAAGACGAAAACTCTAAGAAACATCAAATTAACTTTGGCCGCGAACTTTGGATTGAGCGTGCTGACTTTATGGAGGAAGCTCCAAAGAAATATTTCCGTATGGCTCCTGACAAAGAAGTACGTCTGAAGAATGCTTATATTGTGAAATGTACCGGTTGCAAAAAGGATGAATCAGGAAAGATTACAGAAGTTTATTGTGAATACGACCCTGATACCAAGAGCGGTATGCCAGGTAGCGAACGTAAAGTAAAAGGAACATTACATTGGGTCAACATCAATAATTGCCTGCCTTGTGAAGTTCGTTTGTACGACCGTTTATTTATGGTGGAAAACCCTGCACTTGAAGAAAAGGAACATGATTTCAGAGAATTACTTAATCCTGAATCATTAAAGGTTATCAACGGATTCGTGGAACCTTACGTCAAGGACATGCCGGCAACCAGTTACCTGCAATTCCAACGTATCGGATATTTCGATGTAGATTATGATTCAACACCCGATCATTTAGTCTTCAACAAAACGGTGGGACTAAAAGATTCTTGGGGAAAAATACAAAATAAGAAGTAAGACTGATGGGATCGATTGCGTTTCTTGAATGGTGTATTGAACACTTAAATTATTGGACCATTACGATGTTAATGGCAATTGAAAGCTCTTTTATACCGGTTCCGTCTGAAATAGTTATTCCGCCTGCTGCTTATGAAGCGGCAGCTACGGGGCATCTTAATCCGATATTGATTGTTTTCTTTGGTACATTAGGTTCAATTATCGGATCATTGGTGAACTATAAATTGGCTTTATGGCTGGGACGACCGCTCATTTATCGTTTTGCCAACAGCAAGATAGGCCATGTCTTCTTACTTTCACAAGAGAAAATGGAACATGCCGAAGGCTATTTCAACAACCACGGAGGGCTTTCTGTGTTCCTTGGTAGATTGGTTCCTGCGGTTCGTCACCTCATTTCTATTCCTGCGGGATTATCAAGAATGAAGTTGTCGCATTTTCTACTGTATACCACATTAGGAGCCGGCCTTTGGAACTCCATACTCACCGGAATGGGATATTACTTACAATCAATCGTTCCTAAAGATCAATTGTTAAGTACCGTCACTCATTATAGTCACGAAGTTGGTTTGGGATTCGTTACTATTGCAGTATTAGCGATACTATACTTTGTATTTATCGGTGCAAAAAAGAAGAAAAAACAGAACACTGCTAAATAATAAGATTTAGATAGAATATAATGGCGGGGACGTATCAATGAATGATATGTCCCCGTTGCTTTATAGCATTTTTCGAATTTAATTACACCATTTTTCAAAAAGCCAAGCGCAATTCTCATGTTTTACCTGGGTGGAAATCATTTCTTACCTAGGTAAAAAACGTTTTCCACCCAGGTAAGAAACATTTTTTACAACTGTAGAAAATGAAAATAAAAACGAGCACCACGAGTTAAGCCCTTTATCAATCAATACTTTATAGGCCTACAATGTAAAGTATTCCATTGGCAAGAAATCCCGTTCAATATGTGTATACACAAAATAAGAGGCATTACATCCTTGTATACCTCTTATTCTTTTACCATTGAACCAAATTCAAGTGAGCCTGAATCAACCTTTTACCTATATTCTTTTCAGAATACTTACAAAATAATCATCAGAGCATTTACTTGGACAGTCAACAAACATTCATTGTGCTGTGGTGCTTGACGCATCAAAATCAACATATACCTTTGCCGTATGCATAGGGAATGCGATGTTTTCAGTCGCAGATGAAACTGTTACGGTTTGATTGCCATTCAAATAATCATACCAAATGCCTGTATGAGGAAATGCCACATTGAGTGTATTCGTTGAAGCATCAAAATTGCCGGCTACAACCAAATGTTTGTTTCCATCAGAGGAAGCTAGAGTAATGAATCGACCTGTAGACCAATCCGTATCACCCACTTTCCATGAGAATGTTGCTGCATCCGAGAAGAGTTCAGGATTGTTAGTCCGCAACGTATTCAGCTTCATATACACATCATGCAAACCTGCTCTGTCGGCATCATTCAAATATTCCCAATGATTAGGACGTTTGCTTGTGTCACTTCCCTTTGATACATCATAGCCCATCTCCTCAAACATCCACATCATCTTTGGACCCGGAACTGTCAGAAAGAAACAAGCATTTGCCGATAGCTGCTTCATCTCCTCACTCACATTACCTTTTATAGAGCTTACGCCCCAGGTCTCCTGCTTGTAAGCAGCACGTTCCTCATCATGGCTCTCCATATAACTTACCTCGCTGCTACCTGGCATATCTGAGGCTCCACTATACAAATATGTGAAATTACTACTAGAAGGATATCCCATGGCACTTTGACAATAATTGTAATTCATATTGCGCCAAAGCTTCATATTATCCTTTGCCAATTCTTGCTCCTCAGCAGTTCCTCCAAAAAGTTCCAGAATAACCGCAGCATTCGGATTAGCTGAATGCACGGCATCGCTATATGTCTTCAATATAGCTATACGGCTGGCATCGTATGCACTAAGCGTTGCGTCTGATGTGGAAACGGTTTGGGTAAAACCTTTGGCAAAATCGAAACGGAAACCATCCACTTTAAATTCGCTCATCATATACTTCAAGTTACGTATGATATAGTTCTGTACGCATTTTGACGAATGGTTGAAATCATCGAAATATGCGAGCGAAGAATGTGGAGCTACTGCATTAAACCAAAGGCTTTTTGACGATGGGTGACTATGTGTAGAATCCCAATAGAGCTTGCAATAAGGGAAATCGTCTGTGGCTTGATTATATACGACATCCATGATTACGGCCAAGCCACGTTGATGACAAGCATCAACAAACTGTTTGTATTCATTGGTTGTTCCATATGCTTTGTCAAGAGCAAAAAAGAAATCGGGATTGTATCCCCAACTTTCATTACCGCCAAACTCCTGCACAGGCATCAACTCCACAGCATTTATTCCTAAAGTTTTCAGATAATCAAGCTTGTTTGTGGCATCGGCAATGTTACCTATCCCGTTGTTATCGCCTGTGAAATCACGCAATAGAAGTTCGTAAATGCGTAAATCATTCTGATTCTTGATGGAGAAGTTCGTGACTTTCCAATCATATGTATCACTTTTCGTTGCAAAAGTCGAGCATATCCCATTTGATTGCGATGGGAAACTTATTAAATTGGGATACGTGGTGGAAGATATGTATTTATCATTCGGATCTGAGACTTTAGTACTATAGGGATCAGCAATGTCCACTTTACCGCTTGAGGTAAACATGTGATATTGATATGTATATTCAGCTGAAGGATCCAATCCTGTGACTGTGAGCCACCAGCATTTATTGGTTGAATCCCAATACATGCGATTACTATCACTTTGCTTCCAATTATTGAACGATCCCAACACATGGGCACTGTCACTATGATTGCCGTCGATGTCCTGGTCATCCAAAACAAACGTAGCAGTGGTAGTATTAATAATGTTCAATCCGGCTTGCAAGCCATCAGGACGAGTTTTTTCAGTAATCGTTCCACTTTGTTTGTTGCTTGGGGTTTCATCTGCACAAGCTGAAAAGAGGAACAAACTTAAGAAAAGCAGCAGTGTGTATTTTAATTTTTTCATAATATTATGTAACAAACTGTCGTGAGAAATCTTCTCTATTTATTAAATATTAGTTTCTAAAAGTAAAAGCAGGGGTACAAAGCCCCCTGCTCTTATCTACCAAACAATTTATTTTTAGTATTTTAATTATACGGTTTGTTTAATAAACATATAAGTACCGTCAAGATCATTAAAGAATACTGTATATGTGCCAATCGTTGCCGGAATATTACCAGAACCCGTGCTCAAGCAATATGGGAAAGAACTTCCACCCCATGCGACATCCCACGATTTATTTGCACGAAACTTCAAATCACCGGCACTTGTCAACGTTATACTACCAGTCCATATATGAGAGTTAGTACCTGCAACTTTTGTCAATTGAACGGTTCCTGCATCAGCCCAACTATTAAATGCACCAATCAATTCGATTGAAGTATATTCAGTCGGAGATTGAGTGCTATACTTAGCTGTCGTCACAGTGCTTGTTGAAGTATTCAACGTAACCGTATAGAATC
>Ga0302165_10000116_pt1 | contig 35065 bp, 21 predicted proteins | sample I_Fen_E3_2_FD_193499 | JGI IMG/M metagenome (GOLD analysis project Ga0302165, IMG submission 193499) | Peat permafrost microbial communities from Stordalen Mire near Abisko, Sweden - I_Fen_E3_2 | ecosystem: Environmental > Terrestrial > Soil > Wetlands > Permafrost | place: Sweden: Abisko...
TCCGCTGAGAAGGAGGGACTCCGCGATTTTTATTTCATCATTTTATTTACTCGCTCACGTTTATTTTCACTTTACGCGGAGTCCCTGCTCCTCTCATTCTATCGCTTCAGGAGACTCCGCTGGGAATGGGAGTTGGGATTTGATCTCAGCGATCTCCATGAAGCGTAAATTTTTTTTGTCTTGCTACTATTTGGTACAAAACTATAAGATTTTACAATGGGATCAAGTAATATCTGGCTTCTTTGTTCCATAAATACGCAGTAGATTTGCTAAAACCGCTAATATCTTATAGGTCATGAGCACTTTTGGTAAAAAAATGAAGGAATGCAGGGAAGTCAAAGGGCTTTCGCAAAACGGATTGGCAACGGAGTTGGGCGTTCATCATTCCATTATCGGTAAGTATGAACGCGATGAAGTGAAGCCTTCTATTGACGTGGTGAAGAACATGGCAAAGATTCTGGAAACGACTGTGGGGTATCTCCTGGGCGAGAACGTTGACAACAATGTATTGAAAGACCCCGCCATGCTTAAACGGCTTAACGAGATCAGCAAGTTCACCGAGAAGGAGCGCGAGTATATCCTCTATACCATTGATGCGCTCATCACCAAAGCAAAACTTAAAAGCATCACGGAATAAAAAAGCCCCACCGTTTTCGGTGAGGCTCTATCAAGTTACAATCTAAATTCTCATTTTATAGTTTCTGGCACAGTGGCAGTGCCCTTAACTAATTTTCCTTGCTCATCAAATAATTTTGAAAGCCGCAATGTTTCAGATAAAAGCATTTCCTCAAAACCACTCCACTCATTCAGTGGCTTAGATGATTCCCTTGAACTTCTGTAGACTTTCCCTGAGAGGTTATCAATGTATAACCTAGAACCGTCCTGTCGATACCCTCCGATGAGAATGTAATTTTCTTTAAAGTCATCTGGGGATTCGAACTCATTGGTGACCAACAGATCAAATGGCTGCCAAACATCGTCACCTTCTCTATTGTAATTTCTTCTCAGTCCATCGATCGACAAACTACCAGAAAACAAACTGATCCCATTATGGTGAAAGAAAAAGACCTGTAGTGAAGATGGAATGTCTTTCCCTAATTGTCCTTCAATGTAGTCTATATCCTTTTCAGTCAGCGGTGGAAAAATCAAATGAAGCCTAGCTTCAGGGGCAACGTGAGGAACATGCCCCACAAGCCGCGTCCCATTCGGCAAAACTTTTTCGCCTAAAGCCTTGCCCTTGTCAACTATAGAATACACTTCTTTTAAATATGATGGCGTCATCTGCCTAATAGGGGTAACGGTCCAGTTGGGTTTCTAAAATTTCCTCCATGAATTTTCAAGTGAATCTTCCTTGAAATAAAAGCAATGTTGTTTGGGTTGCCAGCCAAGTGAGGAAATGCTTTAACACTATTGATATGATGGCCAATATACCCACTTACCTTGCCTCTTGTCAAGAGTTCTTGGGCTTCAGATTCTGACCAGCGAACTGTTCCTTGCATCCCTCTCCTAACTAAATTCGCTTCCTGTTTCCACGCTTGCCGCACTGCTGTTTGCCTCAAACTCGCGAGCGATCTTGCGCCAGGAATAATTCCAATCGCAGCAATTCCAGCAGCAGCAAAATTACCTTCAAATAAATTTGCTCCGGTCTCAATTACTGCATTTAAAGGAGTACCTATTGTGAATGGTTCAATAGCCCCCGTTGCCATCGGGCGAGGCTCAAACTGGGCAAGCTTGGCTGTGAAGTCATAATCTATGTCAAGATTAGGAGTAGGAAAATGCCGCACTGAAGCGAGTTCACCATCTACTTCGTATGCAATATTGTACTCAATAGCTGCTCCACCGCTGAGTCTGCCTGCTGCATTTGTCGCACCGATGCCTCCTTTGGAAAAAGCCGCAAGGTCAGACGCTGCACCAAGTACGTTTATTGAAGACAGCATGCTTTCATTCAAAAGAACAGCGTCCCTCATACCCATTTCACCTAACTCAGCGAACTCTTCAGCGATCCCTGCACAACAAAATCCACCGTCAGGATCAGCACCACTCACTGGATTATTTCCCATCGCTACATATGGTGAAGAATATTGTCCGTAAGGATCGGGGCTTGTCCACCTCCCGAAGCGCGGGTCGTATAATCTTAATTGAAATTGATTGGTCTTTGTTAGTGAATCATACTCGCTGAACTGCCCTTGATAGCCATAGCGGTAGCGCTCGCTTTTAATCTGTCGGTCATCCATCGTCAAACCGAAGGGATAAAAATCTCCGCCCGCTACGTAAGGTGAGTGCAGTTGTGATACACTCAAGTCATCGAAGTACATGTAGTTGCTGCTGTTGCCCGTTACATCCACCCAGATATAAACATAGCCGGGCTTGGTGATCGGCACACCTTGAAATGAAATTTGTTGCTTCGTGCCCGGAGTCGGGTTTGAATAAGCTATGGCCTGTGAAGGTAACGAGGAATCAAAATTCAAGTAGCCATCAAACTGGATCATGTTCAGGTAAGCGTGTGGCACCGCAGCGGTGCTGTTAGTTAACTCTGTAGCAAAAGGACCCTGGTACGCTGAGTTCATCGAGGATGAAAGAACGCCAGGATCACCTGGAGTAACTCCACTCAGCGCAGCAACAAGTGCAGCAGTAACTGTTGCAACTGGTAAGTTATTGGGCCCGAACCCGTAGCCACCTTCGTAATAACCATATACCGAAGCGGAGATCACATCGCCCGGTGAAACCGCTAAAACAATTCCCGGCCCTACAATATGTGGTGCTGTATTTCCATTCTGCAATGCATTTAACCGTGAAACGTAGCTTCCACCGGCAGTGGTGTTGGCACTGCTGTAAGGAATGGCGGTGGAAGTGATGTCCACAAACTGTTTGGTTTCTGTGGGAGCATTGGCAGGCTCCATGGTAGCCAGGAAGTTATCTTGATATGGTGAGCCGATCACCGTGCGCACGTTGCCAAGATGGTCTTTCATCTCATAGAAATATTTCGGCTGCCCGCTCTTTATTTTCACCATACCCAAACGGCCCGAGCCGTAAATCGGAAGCTCAATCAATGCCAATGAGCCTCCGGTATTTTGTTCGTAAGTCGCAAGCACATTGCCGCTGGCATCGTGCACAAAGTAGGCTGTCTTGAACAAGGCACCCGCGTTATAATATAACTTCTTCACGAGGTCGCCGCGGTCGTCATAAAAATATTGCTCGGTAAGGTTGTTGCTTCCATCGCGTACTTCTTTAGTAAGACCGTAAGCATTGTAAGCCACTATCATAGTCTTGCTGCCTTCGGTCTGCTGTGTCATCTGACCGATGTTGTTATAAGTGTAATTCACGGTAGTGTTACCAGTGATTGAAGAAAGCTTGTTGGTATTGGGTGTGTAATTATAGGTGTAACTGCCAAGAGTACCGCCATTCTTGTCCTTACGACTCAGGGCACTAATGTTGCCGTTATTATCATAACCGGTTACGTTCTCGTTGTAATTGGTTGGGGAGAGTGCAGTTGAATAACTTGGCAAGGAACCACCCACCGTACCGAACTGTGCGTTGGTAAAGCGGTTGAGGTTGTCATAACTATAACCGTATACCTTTTTATTGGTAGTACCATTGTCAACCGGAGTAAACCAACTGGTGGAGTTGATTTGCCCACCGTAGTAGTTGGTCAAACCGCCACTGAATGAACCGGCACTGTAACCGGCACCGGTGTAGTCGTTGCTGAAATAGTTGAGTGTTTCACCGAATACATCGGTAGAGAAACCATTGCTGCCATCATGGCCGGGGTCGTTGCTCACATCAGCATGGTTGATGCCTTTAAGTGCGCCGTTGATGGTGTACACATAGTCAATACCTTGCAAGCTGCTGGCGAGTTCTACGCGCTTGAGCGGGCCATGCAAATAGTATTTGTATTTCGCTTGCGCTGTTTTTGTGGTGCCATCAAAACTGGTAGCTACATCGGTGAGTTTGGAATCAGCATCGTAAGTATAGTGATGGTAGAAACGGTCGGCAGGTGGGCCACTCGAATTCTGATAAGCCACTTGCGTAACATTGCCGAGGAAGTCGTAGGTGTAATCAACAGTCTTATTGCCGAGGCCAACAATGTTTTGCATCGTCCACTCTACGTGACCGAATTCATCGTAGCTGTACCAGGTAGTGGCATTCGCATTTTTAGTTCTTGAAACCTGACCAATCAGATTGTTCTGTGTGATATGATTACCATCGGAAACAAAATCGGAAGCCTGCGTATCGTATTGAATGAAAGTAACGTCGGTGCAATGCGTGTCTCCTGTAAAACCAGTAACACCCGTATAACCAACATTATCTACAATGTTGAGCACACTGTTGGCTGAAGGTGTTGTGGTGTAAGCAGGATCGAACACAAAGTCTCCTGTAGTTGAGTAGGTATATTCACCGGATTCGATCAACCTTCCCAGGTAATCATAGTTGGTATAAGAGAATCTTTTGTTTGTTGCGGGGCTCCGTTGCTCCTGGTTCTGTGAGAAGCGAATCTTACCATCGGTGCTGTAAACAAATTGGGATGTTCCTTCATCGGGTGAAGTTGTTTCAATCAATCGGCCTAGATTGTCATACCTATAGGTGGTGACAAAGTTTGGCATAGTTGAAGTACCTACAAGTGTTCCATTTACGGCAATGCCGTTGGGTGCCACGGATGCAACCAGTTGACCGATGTCGTTATAATAGTTATAGCTCCAGGTAGTATTGTCATAGGTATAGGTAGTGCCCGTTACCGAAGTCACCAAAACAGAAGCAAGTGTGTTGCCATCCGCATCAGTGAAGCTCGCAGTCATTTTTCCATCGGGATCTGTTGAAACAATTTTATAACCGGTATTTCCTGCCGGAAGGTTCGATGGCACTTGCGTCTGTAACGTAATATCCTTCATGTAAATTATCTCCCCAATCACCGGGCCGGTCCATTGAATACCCAACTTAATTGAAGTAACCCCTGTCGAAGGCACAGTATAAGTAACTGTGGTTGTTCCTTCCACCTGTGAGATGTAATTTGAACTCCATCCCAAATCGGTTCCGGCGCCATCAGTAACATGCAGTTGGGCATAACCATTGCCCGTCTTATAACCAACCATGGAGAAATTACAAATTGTTCCAGGTGTCACCGGTATTGACCCGTTTATCGGATAAACTCCAGGATTTCCAGTAGCAGTAGTTGAGGTTATGGTTGTGTAAACTGTTGAAGTGCCAGTTGTGGCAGATTGGTATGGAGTCAATGTATAACCTCCGGCGAGTGGATTTGTTATAGTATAATAAGGAAATGTGCTGAAGTAAGGTCGCAAACTGTAATAGTGAGGAATATCAGCAGCGGTGAATTTCGTTTTATCACTTTTTACTTCGTGGCCACTTCCCATTTTATAGGCATCGCCCGGACCAGAAGATTTGGATGATGGCGGATTAGGGCCAGGAGGTGTATAGCTGTTAGAGTACGGATAGCTGGTGGTAGGTGTGTTCGGTTCTACCGTATTCGCGCTGCTGTAATAATTTCCAACAGATCCTGCTTGACTAGTACCCACTGCATTGGGAGTATTTAGATTTCCCCCATCAAAATCAGCAGAAGAGTAAGGCTGACCAGAAGCATTAAACAACAAAGCATCTTTAAAAATGAAATCGTTTTCAAGAATGGGAGCTGGAAGCGTAACCAGGGATGGATTTACAAAAGAATCTTTTATAGTTTGGTTAGCAAACACTAAACCTTGTGAAATGTTTTTAGTTTCATTTTCAAGCGTAATGCCTAAACCGTCGTAGTATCTTCTGGAATCGGCAACGACTGCACCGGTTTCATTATACGCAATTCCTTCTTCCCAATTATAGAGTGAATTGCATTCTGGCGAGATTGTAATCTTTGCATCCAGTAAGTTACCAGATGAAACATAAAACCCAGGCTTGAGTATAATAGAATGCGTTGCCTGAACCAGTGTATTGAAGCCGCTTAAATCATAAGACGTCAACACCAGATCAACCGGGTTGATCGTGGTGGTGGTTTGCGAGAGCGCTACTGAACTACTACTCCAAAGCGTGATGGTGTTTGCGCTGGCATTCACCCAGTATGATCCGGAGGAAGTTATCGGAGCGCCTCCGCTACTTATTGGCTTATCGGTTGACCTTCCACTGGGATCCGTTTGAAGGTAGTAGGTAACTTTATCGGGAGCAAAGCCAATAACTGTTTTTGGGCCACAGGTATTTGCGGTAACGATAGGCGTAGTTGGAGGATTGAGATATAGACTAATTGCTAGCGGCACTCTCTGGGACGGGGGCGTTTCGCAGGTTGTTGCTGTGTTGTATTTTGTTGCATAGTAGGTGAAAGAAGGTGCAGAATATAGCACAGGCGTAGAGCACGCCCCAGACCCTCCCTGACAAAAATAGCCGCTGTCATCCCTCCATCTATATACCTCATTTGTAATGGCACCCGAAGCCGTGAGAGGCACGGAAGAATTATAAAGCGCAGTAGTGGGCCCTAAACCCGTTGGTGGACCTGGCAATGGATTGATTGTAAATGGAATTGATGCATTTGTATAGTCGGGGCATCCATTACTATACGCAGTGACTCCTACATTAAAAGAACCATTGTATGTAGAATTCCATGTTACGGTACACTGGGTTTCATCTGCATTTAAACTAGCAGTGCCGGCCTCCGAAGGAACCGACCATATATAGACATAGGCATTGGCGGCACTGGCAGTGAATAAAGTACTGGCCACAGCACCCTGGCACCAACTATTTGGTCCTTGATTAGTCAAAGTAACCTGGCCAACTTTTGGTCCACCAACCACGACCTGGAGTTGAAAAGTCTGAGGAGTATTGCAAACCGATTCTGTCCCATGTAGTGTGTAGATGGTAGTTACGGATGGCGTGGCATCGATGTAAGTCGAGCCTGTGGCATGCGGATCATAATTATCGGTGGTCCATGAATAATTAGAACCACCAATGGGTGTAAGCCTGATTGTACCACCTACACAAACTTTTGGTTCATGCGCTGGTGAAATTGAAATTGAACCGCATGCAGGTGGGCCGCTTACAGTTACTGGACTGGACTCCCAGCCCACGCAGCATGTTCCACTAGTACGCTTTGCATAGTACGTCCCCGCTCCAACCGACCATGTTATTGCACCACCACCACCCGGCTGCTCAGAGCCGGCAGGCGTTCCATTGCTACGATAAAGAGTGTAAGAAGCGCAAGAGCTCGTACCCTGCAGACCAACACCGGAAGCTCCGGAGCTTATTTGTCCACACTGTGCATACGAATTTTTAGTAGCCAGGAGTGCAAAGAGAAAAAAGAATAATATTCTGTATCTCCTGACTGAACGAATGCTTTTCGATTTAGTCCACATAATCAATTGGCTTTCATAAAGGAATGAATTTGATTTCATAGAGCGTAGGGTTATTGGTTGGTGTTGAATCTTCTCAGGTTTGATTTTTTCTCCGATACCAGTTTCTCCCCTCCATACTTGATTGATTCCATATAAACTCTATTGGACTTCCCATCTTCAGATGTCTCGTATTTGGTGTAGAGGTTATCATTACCAAGAGTATAATAAATTGAAGGTGCACCAGCGGTGTATTGATAATCCAATGGATAGTACACATTGCATGTCATGGCCGCATCCTTCGGTTGGAACCGGAAATCATCAAACAGTACTGTTCCGCTTGCAGACTTCACGCCCACTTCGGTAAAAGAAGTGTTAGCAGGAATTTCTAATGTCATCAAATACCACCCGGCTTTTCCTTGTTGCGAAGGCGCGGCAGACAAGACATCACTTCCGCCTGACTTATAGTAGAGTCTGCCATTGGTTGAATTAGCCCATGCGCTAATCCGATAAGTTCTACTCGAGGTTAGATTCGATGGCTCAAATACAAAACCATATCCAGAAGAAAGAGAAAGCGAGCAATCGCCGGTGTGCGCGTCTGACCCTTGCGACTTCTTCACCACTGTTCCGCTTCCTTTTGCAACTTCGCCACCAAAGTATCCAATGCCTGCAATTTCATCCTCGGCACTGCTGAAAGCCATCTCATTGTAATTTGCATTGGAGGCCTGCGCAACTACAATTCGATTATCGTAACCTAACTTGGTCGATGAATAGATGTTATTCAAATTTTTGGACTCTAATGCCATTCCGTAGTGATCAAATCGAGTGATCTCTCCAGTGTATTGCCAAAGCGGATCAGATGCTGAGGAAGGGAATAAGTCCACTAATGGTGAAAATGTGAATGTACCATCATTGACTTTATCGCTGATCAACTTAGCAAATGATCCTTTCCATACGTAAGAGGGTCCCTTTCGCCAAATAGGGTTTGTCGTATTAATAGCCTCCTGCGGTGATTCTGTGTATGCGCTGCTACCATCGTAATATCGGTAATTGCTCCAATCCTTTCGCCAATTTTGGACGCTTCCAGAAATCAGACTAATCTCATTCGCATTCATATTAGATTTGTAAGAATAGGAAGCCGCGCTTTGTGATAGCATGTTCCGATTATTAGGGTCATAGGCTTTTGAGCTGAGTTCAGAGTAAACTCTGTAAGCCGGCACATTTACATTCTTCACATACAAACCTAAGTTGCTCTTCTGCAAGGTTTGATCAGTGGCACCAGTTATCAAATCCCAGCTGAGGTTGGTATTCTCGGTAGAGAAACCATCATTGGTATTAATTACCTTATAAGTGATGTAAGGATATTGAATAACTGTCGTACGATTTGTTTTATGTTTCTTCATCGGAGGCATTAGGGGACCCTGGGGAATTGAGATTCTATCAAACATCAATACGCCTGAAGTATAAATTCCCTGGTAGTTATTAGCCCCACCATTTAAAAGCTGATCGGTATAAATTATCTGACTTGATTGAATTGAACTGTTGCCATATGCAGTTACCGATTTTAATGAACCTATTTTGGCAGACCGATCTTCAACCTTATTCTCAAATGAAGTTAAGGTATTACCAGCAGTTAAAGCCAACTCCCCACCATTTACCTCTCGCTGCGTAAGTTTATAATGACTAGCATCAGGAGTTTCAAACTGATAAACTTCGCTTGAGTAATAGTCACCATCGGTTGTCAGATTTCCATTTAAAACTGTTACCTGGCCATAAATAACGGGAGTGTATGGATAACCCGGAATTTCAGACGGAGTGCCAATGAAGATAGGTTCTTGCGCCACAACCCCTGATGAAATACCTCCACTCGTGTAGAGATATCTTATTTTCTTTTGAGCACCAAATTCGTTTTTGGTTGTAATGGATGCCACCCTTATTCCATCACCTTTCTTGTTATCATAATACTTATACACCGATCCGGCAAAGGAAGAGAATGTAACGTAATCTCCCGATGAATTTGATCCGCAACCGCTAAAAAAATCACCGTCGAATGTCACAGAATTTGGCCCCACTGCGGCTACCCTAAAGTCAGTGTTGATATTTGAGGTACCCGAACTCTTTACAGCACCCGTACTCCCATTATAGCAGGTGTAGGCAACGTTAGCGGCAAGCCTTACTCTGTCGCCCACGTTAAGTTGATTGCTTACGCTAATTGTTCGTAACGGGAAATCAGTCGGATAGCGATAAGTGGCGCCAGGATTATTGAAATCAAAACGTAACGCATCGATGCTCGCCCCTGAGATGGTTGAATAGGTATCACGCTCATAATTAATGTTAATTTCACTTCCAATGGGGTTTGTAATTTTAGTCAATGACCATGCCGCTCCATTTACATCGGCCAATGGTTGAAAGGTGTCGTGTTGAGAAGATGAGATGGCTCCGTTACTATTGTTGTAAGCGCCCCAGCCATCCCAAAGGTTAGCATCATAGTTCGGGTTGTTTGCATACTCAAACTTATAGTCAGGCAGCGTTTTAACACTGTTCCTTCCTAATATGCTTACACTTGAAAGTGTTAATTTACCAGATGAAGAATTAGGGACAAGATTACATAGGGAGTAGTTATAATTAAATAAAATTCTTTTTGTGCAATTCGCATTCAGCATTGCTCTTGCTGCAGTACCCAAAGAGCTTAAGCCAAGGTTTGAAATATTATTTGAAAATTGAGGAAGCCCACTAGTCACCATTTGGTTGTAAGTTTCCTTAGTAACTAATGCGATCTCTTCAAGCCGCATCGGCAGAACTCCATTCTGGCCCTTTCCATCCGCACGTTGCCCCTTTAAAAACAAAGCAACATGTGATCGTGTCTCGATCGAATTAAGATATATCAACTGACTATTTCCTTGAGAATAGGATTCAAAAGTTGGCGCGCCCGGAACCTGGTATTCTTGTCTGAAGCCCGTGCCATAAGGTGTTCGCCACTGATATTGGTTGGTTTGCAATCCGTAGTTGAATTTTACCCAATACCCCCAATCATTGTCGTCTATAATTCCGTTGGCTGCATTGCCAGGACCTCCCCTGTCTATAAAGTCAGGACCAGTTATGCCGGTAAGAGTCCACGTATTCGCAAAGGCAGGATTTCTTCTAATCACTGTCTTTTTGTTAGCCGGATCAGACACGTCACGCACTTCTGAATATTGATTATAATCATAAATGGGCAGGGCAAAATGATAGGTCACTCCATTTGATCCAGTAATGCAAAATCCACCAATTGCATTTGGGCTTCCGAATCCAGTTGGAATCACTGAAGCGTTCGTTTCTACGATTTGTATATCAGCATATTTGCCAGTGTAGGAAGTTAATACAGTGCCAATTGAAAAAGTATTGTTACCTGTATTAATGGCATTTACAGTCTGTCCGGTTAATGGCAGATCGATACCACCTATCCCAGCATCGTGACTTGCCTGATCATTATAAAAAGTGAAATATAAATCAACAGTAGCCGGAGGGGTTAAGTTATTTATAAATGAAGCAGGAACCGGAATCGCTGTTGAATTAAAGTAGGTTGTTGTGCTGGTGGTGTTGAGGCCGTTGCCTGCATTCTTAGTCCTAAAAAGATACCGATCGGATGTGGTATAGACACTGCTTCCACTTCCTCCTGACAGGAAGTCTATGAATTTACTTGGATATGTAATGCCATTCCGAATTTCATCGTTCGTTAACCATTCCACATAATTTGCCTGAGGAATTTTGTTGTTAATTGGAATACTTGGATTTGTTCGCGTCGTCTCAAAGATCACATCGTTCAGATCGAAAGTAATTGATGGAGCAGTTGGCGTATTTGTTAACGTATTGATCCCGTAATTAATAGTATTCATCGATGGAACAATTCCTGCCGACAAGGTCGATGACCCCACATGATGATAGTAGCGGTTTGAAAGCTGGCCTCTGTAAACAAAAGGGACTTTATAACTTGCATCGTTAGTCATGAAAGTGACAGGAGCTAATCTATCATGATTTGCAGTCATTTCCCTTGGCATGGCTACCGAACCGATTTCGAGTCTATAAGGCTGAATGTTTCCCGTTATGCCTGGAGCCTTAACACCAAAATGATCTGGTGCCAACAGAGCAGGATTATTGACTTGATAAAACTCAAGATTAGGATTAGAGCTAGGCATGTAATTAATATCACTGGCAGCACCCTGGTTAGAAGTTCCGGCTGTTCTTTTAAAAGACTTCAATGTTCTCGTAGAACTACCAATTTTCAGGTTTAGGCCTACAGGACTGCCTGAAGGATCAGAATAAGTTTGCGTTGGCGCGTTACCCAAATACATCATACCGTACATTTCCTCTACTCTGGTTTGGTCCAGCCAGATTTTATATTGGGTGTAACTAAAAATTCCCATGTTAAAACCACTCTGCTCTTTACTATATGGAAAGTAACCATCGGATGGTGCATTTGGTGAAGTTAAACCACTCGCTAAAGATTGAGCAAAACCGGTTATCATGCTTGCAGTACCTAATGCATCAACGGCTTTCTTGGCAGTCTGAATTTGCGCAGTTGGGAGTCTTATTGATGCCTCATAACCAAGCCCCATAGTTGCAATGGTAATTAATCCAGTCGCAAATTGGGCACCATTAAAATTTGGGTCCGTACCAAAAACATTTACTCCTATTACTCCTGCAGACCATCCATTACTACTCCATTGTCCATTTAAAAGTCCAAGCACCCCCAGTGAACCATAACTACCTTCAAGACTATTCCAGCCAAACATACCTGACGCCACTATAACATTGAAGCTTGCATCCCAACCATGCATCCCTGTAAGGTTTTGCACCGTAATAGATTGCGCCTCTCCATTCGCGTCATCAGGAAATCCTGTAATGGTTCGGGTGATCGCCCCCGCATTCATCGTCCACCCAAGTCCTACCCAAGAAGCCTCTTGGTCCAAACCGATACCGGCATTATAGGTGAGAGGTAAGGGAAAACTTCCTTCAGGACCAGGCACCTCCAGTATCGGTAAACTAAAAGTGAAATCACCCGTCATCAGGTTAACCATATCCGTTGCACCCGGCTGCTCATAAGAGGTGTATTCCGGTTGAATAGGCCCTACCGTGAGTGCATAGGTAATGGTGGGTTGCAAAATATTCTCTATTACCAGGAGCAATAGAAAAACAGCTAAGAATTTTTTGATCATCTTGGTTTGGAATAATTTCATATTAGTACAGTTTTAAGTGGGGTCTATTTTCTAAGTCTTTTTTATTAAATGAGAAGGAATGATTACCCATACCTATGGCGTCTGTTTTCATTTCAACTTGAAATTGATTTGACTTTGGTTTTTCAAAAGCGAGGAGAAATTGTGAGGGGCCAACTCCGTAAGACCTTGCATACACATAATCAACAACCGGAAGAGTCTCCGTCTCCGAAACTAATTTAATATCCTCCCCCATCTTATCACTCACATAGGAGATATTAGCAGCAAATGTGGAAGGCTTTAATGCAAAGGAAGTTTCAAGGTCTTTATTGTTATAGGTGATCTCCATCAAGAAATATAAATAGCTGGAGAAGTATTCGGTCAATGAATCATATTCTCGCTGCGTATCCTTAATCATTTGTTGCTTTGCTATTAATTCACTCGGTCTATATGTCATGGTTATTTTTAAACCGTTTACTTCGATTGTCTGAGTAAGACCATTTTCTTTATCCAATACATATTTATGCAATTCCGCCTCTGAAACAGGTTTGACTTTCGAACACCCCATAACAAAAAGCAGAAGTATGATGGTTATTCTCATTTCCGTCCTTTTTGATATTCTGCATTCAACTCCTTAACCACTTCGTCTGTAATATTCTTACCTGTGCGGGCATACACTATATTCCCCATATTGGTGGCCCCCATTACATAATCGTATCCGTGTCGCTCTCCGTATTTTTTAACGAATTCAGATATCTCTTTAAATACCCGCGAGGTCACTTCCTGATCCTCTTTCGTAGCGTTTTGGGTAATGGCTCCTTTATAGTTTTCTAGTTGCTGTTGCTTTGTGACAATCAGGTCTTCGGTGAGTTTCTTCTCTCTGGCAGACAACTTTGGTTTGTCTTTTTGATATTGGCTGATCTGATTGTTCAACTCGGTAGTGAGCGTGTCGATGTTGGCTTTCCAAACGGAAGTTTTCTTTTCATACTCTGCTCGCGCTACGATCGTGCCTTTGTACTGGCTCAGCAACTTTAGGGAATCGACATACACAATGTTTTCCTTCTTAAAGAATAGAAGTAAGGAAACTGAGAGTGCAACAAGTGATGCACCCAGTGAAATGTAAACTATCCATTTAGGAGCCGGAGGTTGTGGAGTTTTAGACATTCGTAATTGTTCTTTAATAGTTATGTATTGATTTAATTATTTTGATGCACTCATGAGTTTATTCAAATCACTTCGCAGTTGGTCAATTTGATTTTTGTATTCCTTTAGTTCTGTATTCTCCCTCTTCAACTCTATCACATACAGCGTCAGCTCCTCAATCTTTTTCAACAGCAACATATTCATCTCACCTAATTGCACACCATTCTTTTCCATCTCTTTGGCAGAAGGAACTTCAGGCAGGTGTTTGTTTTGATCGATGTAGTTTTTTATTTCTTCGAGCGAGGTAAGCTTATAATCTTTTTCGAAGACGTAGTCGGGGCCGGGGGCATTGACTGTCACTTTTACTTCTTGTGCATGAACCTGGCCAGTTACTGTTAGCATGGCATCGGGGTTTGTGTTGCCAATGCCCACCTTGCCCCCAATAAATGACATTACATTATTCCAATTTCCATCAGAGCTTTTCAAATTAAATGAATAACCAACCGTCCAAGGGCTGGATTGTAAATAAGGAGTTATGTCCATGTAATAAGTGTCATAAGGATGTCCACCCTGCACCCTCAGAGCAGAAACACCAGGGTCGGATTGAATATCAAGCATACTTTGAGGGGCCGAAGTGCCGATGCCTACTTTACCGCCGGCACTGTAATAAATATTAGCCCCAGAGGTTGTCCATTGTGATCCGCCACCAGCGAATGGGACGCCATTGATCAGAATACCGGCAGCATTAATAGTACCATTGACATCAAATTTGTAGGAACTTCCAGGTGTAGTTCCAATACCTACGTTGCCATTGGCGAGAAGAGTAAGGGTCTCACCACCTGGGTATGCAGAGAATCGTAACAATGACTTATCGTTATTAGCCTGATCATATTGATAATTTAAATGAAACTCTCCATTATGGCTAGTAGGATTTACACTACTATTTGTGAAAGCTATTGTGCTCAGGCCAGTTGGTGCCGTTGAGGTGAGTTTAAGAACAGGTCTAGTATCAGATACCTCTAGTGTTTTTGCTGGGAACCATATTCCGGGGGTTGTTGCACCGATGCCAACATTGCCACCATTAACCAATGTGAGATATTCATTTCCATTACTCACACCTACTCCTAATGAAAATCGTGTTGCCGTGGACGGACCAATTATTGTCCTTTTAATTCCTGCACCGGATCCTGACAATCTGACTATAAAATCCTGGTCAGCCATATTTGTAACGTTCATGACATTTTCCTCCGATGTAATTGCACCTTCTACTCTCATTGTTTCTGTCGGCGTTGTAGGTGTTGCATCCGCCCTAATACCCAATCTTCCTTTGACTGAGAGTGCACTGCTTGGAGTGTTCGTGCCTATACCGACATTACCACTCGCAGGAAAAGTATTTTGGCTAACTGATACCTTGCTTACAAGTAAGAAAGAGAACAGGATAAAGTATTTCATAGTATTATTTTTTAGATTCCTGATTTCCTTTTAGCTCTTGTACCTCCTTTTTCAGCTCAATCACATACAGCGTCAGCTCCTCAATCTTCTTTAACAGCAGCATATTCATCTCACCTAACTGTACACCATTCTTTTCCATCTCTTTGGCAGAAGGAACTTCAGGCAGGTGTTTGTTTTGATCGATGTAGTTTTTGATTTCTTCCAGTGAAGTGAGCTTGTAATCTTTCTCGAAGACGTAGTCAGGGCCGGGGGCACTTACGGTAACTTTAACTTCCTGAGCGTGAACTTGACCGGTTACAGTGAGTTTGGCATCGGGGGAAGTAGTGCCAATACCTACATTTCCACTTGCAGTGATCCTCATTCGTTCATAAGCCATGAATTGACTATTCGTCAAAGACTTGGCAACATTTCCATCACTTGGTGCGGTGATAAAGGCAAGCCCATCACTATTGGGATGAATCATGGATGAAAAATCGTTATTACCAATCTGCCTTACCTGCCAAACATGATTCACTCCATCCCAAAATACATTTGAACCAAAATTACTTCTGACGTAACTGTTGTTTGCATCCAGGCAATTATCTAAGTAGGTTTTTCCAATCGCTAGTTGAGTATCAGCTGCAAGTTCGAGTTTAAAGTTTGGCGTTGCTGTTCCAATGCCAACATTGCCAGAGGTGTTATAATAAACATTAGATCCAGAGGTTGTCCATTGTGATCCGCCACCGGCGAACGGAGCACCATTGATCAGAATACCGGCAGCATTAATAGTACCATTGACATCAAGTTTGTAGGAGCTTCCAGGTGTTGTTGTGCCAATGCCTACGTTGCCATTTCCCATCCCATCTACAACCACCGTGGGGTTTCCATCGCTTCCTATCATAAATTTTCCACTGCTTGACCACAGGTAAGAGAAACCGATGGTTGATCCTGTAGAACCTATCCCGGCATTTAACTGAGCAACACTATTTTTCACTGTGATCCAACTATTTGTAGATCCTACACTTTCAAATATTGTCATAGGGTTGGTTGAGCCAGTCATAACATGAAGCGGTGCGGTCGGATGAAAATTTATACCCACGCCCAACTTACCGTCCTGGGTTAAGCACATGGCCGTATTTTCCGCGCTGGAGCCAGCTGACCTAACGAGCCATTGAAAAAGAGGGAAATCCGTTGTTGATCGTGAATCAATCCGGAATCCTGCTCCGATGTAAGATGTGTTGAAATTCGGCTCTCTAAAGTTCAAACTAAAATTTAATAATGGTGTTGTCCCTCCAACCTCAGTCATCAATCCCATTGGGATAGAGGCGTTTGAGATTTGGATATTTCCGCTGACATCCAATTTACTTTGAGGAGTTGCCGTACCAACACCTACATTGCTATTTGTAATGTTGCTTCCAATTCCACCGGGTACGAAAAGAGTCTGGCCAAAGGAACCAATTGAAAATAGTGAGAGTAGAATAATTGGTAGGGGATTTTTCATACAGTTATTTTTTATTTTTCAATTTATTAACTTCGATTACGAGACTTTCAATTTGTTTCTTTTGATCTTGATCCATCTTATTTTGGATTTCTAACTTTCTATTCTGCTCAATCACATACAACGTCAGCTCCTCTATCTTCTTTAGCAGCAACATATTCATCTCACCCAATTGCACGCCATTTTTCTCCATCTCTTTGGCAGAAGGAACTTCAGGCAGGTGCTTGTTTTGATCGATGTAGTTTTTGATTTCTTCGAGGGAGGTGAGCTTGTAATCTTTCTCGAAGACGTAGTCGGGAGCGACCGCTCCATTCAAATCTACTTTTACTTCTTGCGCATGCACTTGTCCCTTGACTGCGAGCTTGGCATCGGGAATAGTTGTGCCAATGCCTACGTTACCTCCGTCTTTATTCAAAATAATATTGCCCAATGCCGTTCCGGAAGATTGGATAGTTTGCAAATACCCATATCCATTTGTGTCTGCACTAGTTCCGTATAATAAGGAGGTAAAACCTCCGCTGCCCGTACTTGGGTTACCAACAATAACTTGGGTTGGTCCGGAATTATAAATATTTAATTTCGCGGATGGGTTAGCGGTACCAATGCCAACATTTCCCGCGGTGTTGTAATAAACATTAGATCCAGAGGTTGTCCATTGCGATCCGCCACCGGCGAATGGCGCGCCATTGATCAGAATACCGGCAGCGTTAATAGTACCATTGACATCCAGTTTGTAGGAACTTCCAGGTGTTGTAGTTCCGATGCCTACGTTGCCTCTAAAAAAAGCAGTATGGTTACTTCCTGTAATCTCAAAGCTTGATTGAGCTCCGTTAACGCCAACGGCAAATCCTTGCCCTGGGCCATTGCTATAAGCTAAATATTGCACATGACTTGTAGCCATTGATGTTGAAAATCCTGGTGAAGGACTCATGCCTATTCTCCAATTGGCATCTCCATTGCTCCATGTGTAAATCTGTTTGCTGCCATTTACACTAGGCAGTATGATGTCTCCACCAGTTATGAAACTTCCTGCGATCTGCATATTGCCTAAAGTATTGATGGCTGCAACAGGAACTTGTCCAGTTATGCCCCATGTCCAGCCACGTCCAGGAGATCCTGAATTCATATTTGTCTTTATACTATAGTCATTGACTGGGCCGTAGTTGTACTCAGTTCCATTTCCCATGTGTATCTTATAGTTATCGCTGGAATCCCAAAAACGTAATCCATTTCCATTCCCCAGATTCACCAGGTAGTTATTTTGTTGAGCAATTGACAAAGTCGCAATCGGTATCAACAGCAAAATCAAATTAAGTTTCTTCATGGTGTTATTTCTTTAGTTGATCAAATTTGGTTTCCATATTTTTCAATCGCGATTTGGCCGTCTCATTCTCCTTCTTCAATTCTTCCATCTTCTTATTCATTTCAATAGTATACAAAGTCAATTCCTCAATCTTCTTTAATAGCAACATATTCATCTCGCCGAGTTGCACGCCATTCTTTTCCATCTCTTTGGCAGAAGGAACTTCTGGCAAATGTTTGTTTTGATCGATGTAGTTTTTTATTTCTTCAAGTGAAGAAAGTTTGTAATCTTTTTCAAAGACGTAGTCAGGGCCGGGAGCATTAATTGTTACTTTTACCTCTTGAGCATGAACCTGGCCGCTAACAGTAAGCAGAGCATCGGGATTAGTGGTTCCTATACCAACTTTGCCATCTAGTGCAATGCGCATCCTCTCTTTCCAGCCATTTGAGTAATCATTGAGATTAAAAAATTGTAGTCCTACGATTGAATTCTGAATAATTGCGTGGCTGTTAAGTTGATAATCGTCAAACTGCAATGTTGAGCCTTTACCAACCCCATCAGAGGTATTGGATCGTTCAATAGTAATGTCAGCCCCAAAGTAAGTAGAACTACTGTTTCCTGAAACCTTTATGCCCACATTGCTGATAGTTGAGATATCTAGTTTGCTTTGAGGGTTTGTTGTACCAATGCCTACATTACCACTCGCAGGAAAAGTATTTTGGCTGACTGACAGTTTACTTACAAGTAAAAAGGAGAGTGCAATAAAGTATTTCATAATATTATTTTTTATTTTTTTTAAGTTGATCAATTTCGTCTTTCTGATTTTCCATTTATTGTTGCTGTTTCAATACATATAGTGTCACCTCCTCAATCTTTTCAACAACAGCATGTTCATTTCACCAATCTTCCTCTGCACTTTCACTTTGTCAACCGCACAAAAATCCTCCTCATCTCTCTATTTTTAGAGACGGATTCTTCTCACAAACTTTTGCTGACTTATTGATTAAAGGGGGCTACATACACTAGCCCTAAGAATTTCCGAAAAATAATAGCTTCGTCTTATTAAACAATCAACATGAGCCTAATTTTCATAGAAATCCCTTCCTAGCCATCCACTTTGTAAGGATATCCTTACAAAAAATCAGGATATCCTGATTGCATAACTCATGAAAAATACAGGTTCATGTTTTTCACTTATCCACAAAAAAGATTTCAGCAGGAATGAGTTAGAATCTGGCAACTATAGCTTTGTATTTGGCAATTGGAAACCGGGGGCCATGTAATCTTTGATAGCCGCAGTATAGGCATTGGGTAGTTTTAATTTCTTAGCGCGCATTGTATAATATTCCTTTGTCATAGTGTTGAGTAGCTCAGCTTTGGCCCAAGCCGAAGCCTGTTTAAATTTATTTCTATTCCTACGCTGCTGCGCACTCTCCTTCGTGGGGGGCGAAGGCCGGCTCGCCACAATGATTTTGCCACGAAGCATTTTAAACACAAGGCTTTTGCCAAGCCGGCCACTGAGGCCATTCAATAATGGATTAGTTGCTACACGTGCCATATTCTCATTTCATTTTTTTATAAAGTCCCCAACACGAGTTTGTTAGGCAATTATTTTCGCAATGATACAGGCGTATCCCGCAAGGAAACTGCGGGGTACTTTTTATTTTAAGTTTTTTTTAGGTGAACCAGACTAAGCTGCCGGGAGCAGCGGAGCGAGAGTGGACAGTGTGTGGAGAAAGAGTGGAACAAGAGTGGAGAAGGGCAGCAAGTGATAAGCTAGACATTCGAATCGTTTCTTTTACTAATTTTAATCTTATACGGGTTACCAGCTTAGCAAAAAAAATGATCAGCGCTTTCGAATACGTTTCTGTTTTCATCTCCATCATCCTCGGACTGGGTGTAACGCAAATCCTTACTGGTATTGCTGACCTTGTTCATCAAAATGAGCGAGTAAAAATTTACTGGCCGCATTTGATTTGGATTCTTTTAGCATTGGTGATGCACGTGCAAGAGTGGTGGGTAACTTTTGAATTGCGAAGTTATAGCCCCTGGCGGTTGCCTACATTTTTGTTCGTGCTACTTTATCCGGTGGTCCTTTTTATTCTCGCCCGTCTACTCTTCCCGTTCGGTTTCAGTGAGGGCATCATCGACTTGAAAAAATTTTATTTCGAGAACTACAGAAGGATTTTTTTATTTGTCGCCATCCTTGCATTGCTCTCCATTCTTGACAATCTATTGATTCGGAACTATTTGATTGAGGATTTAATTGGGCCTAGCGTGGTCTTGATTGTTCTCACTGTGCTGGCAACGGTTAAAAATTCCAAGCCATGGCTCCACGAAAGTGTTGCTGTCTTTTTGCTTTTGTTGTTTATCATTTCCATTGTGGTAGAATGGGACCGATGGCTTGTTGCGAACTAAATCGTCATTTGTTATCCGTTAATAGTTAATCGTATTTTTATTGTGAAAAATAGGTTACGAACAACGGATAACGATTAACCATTAACGAACTCATGACTAACACCTTCGCTCCTTCTCCGGGTTCATTTATCAAAAAGAAAATCGGACTTCCAAAAAAATCAAAAATTGCTGTTGTTGGGGCAGGTGCTTTCGGTGGGTGGACAGCACTCTATTTATTAAGGAGCGGATTTGAGGTAACCCTCATCGACGCATGGGGCCCAGGAAACTCACGAAGTACTTCGGGCGACGAAACCCGGGTGATTCGTTCGACCTATGGTGCCAATGAATTTTATTTTAGATTGAATGTTCGCGCTCTTGAGCTTTGGAAAGAGAATCAGCAACGATGGAATAAACAACTATTTTTTAATACAGGGGTGCTATGGTTTTGTTACAAAGAAAAAAGTCCGCTGGTAGACGACTCAATTCCTTTCTCCAAAAAATACAAGGCCGAATACGAATACCTTACCACGAACGAAATCACTAAACGATATCCGGTTGTAAATTGTGAAGACCTTCATCACGGCTGGCACGATCCGTATGGCGGCTATTTGAAAGCTCGCGAAAGTTGCCAAACTGTAAACGAAGCATTTATCCAGGAAGGCGGAAAATACATTCAGGCTTTCGTGACCCCAGGAAAAATCTCGACGGGCAAAATTGAAAACATTCTTTTATCTACAGGAGAAAAAATAACGACTGATGTTTACCTCTTCGCCTGTGGTGCATGGCTGGGTCAACTTTTTCCGGAGGCTTTGGGGCAAAAAATTATTGCCACCAAGCAAGAAGCTTACTACTTCGGTGTGCCGAAAGACCAATCCAAAGTTTATGACTCCCTGCCGGTGTGGGTGGACCTGGATGGGCACGACTACTATTATGGTATTACTGGAAATGCCAACCGTGGCTTTAAAATCGGTGTGGATTTAAGAGGAGAGTTGTTTGATCCTACACATGGAGAGCGTACCCTCAATCCGGAGACCTTAGCCAAAGCGAGACGATTTATTGCCCACCGGTTTCCCGGATTGAGAGATGCGCCTCTCCTGGAAAACCGGGTTTGCCAATATGAAAATTCACCCGATGGAAACTTTATTTTCGATCAGCATCCTGAAGCAGGAAATGTTTGGTTTCTTGGCGGTGGTTCAGGTCATGGCTTCAAGCATGGTCCTGCGCTTGGAGAATTAATAGCTAAATCGCTAATATAGTGGTAATGATTAAATAACTTTCCAACTTTAAACGTTGCCAAATTGTTTCATTCGATGCTAACCATCTCCAACCTGAAAAGTGTCCTTTTTTTTACTCTATCCTTAATTTCGTTGTGTTCATTCTCACAATCCAGTGAACTGATAGGTGGCGTTATTGATGCAAGATTTTGGTCTGAGGATTCAAGCTTTCCGGTTGCAGGGTATTGTCATTTTTTCGATGGGCAGCTTCTTAGTCCAGAAGAGTGCAGCAAAGCCACCAGTGACATCGTAAGTTTTCCGGCATTGTTTAAATCTGGGGTGGGTTATGCTACTTATTCTTTGATGATTGCATTCAAGGAGTCTCACACAAAAGAGCTAGGATTGGCAGTGCCTCAGATGTATTCTAGTTATCGGCTTTGGGCCAACGGAAGGCTTGTTGCCGAAAATGGTAAGGTTGGAAAATCCATTGTTGATTGTGTTCCTCAATGGAAACCTCAAACTGTGTTTATCGAAGTGCCCGGAAATACGCTGCACTTGGTCTTGCAAATCGCCAACTTCCATCATGACATAGGCGGAATCAAAGAACCCATTTACATAGGAACGGCCGCTAAGATGCAGTTAAAAAGAACCGTCGCCACTTTCAGTAGCCTTACACAGACCATTGTGCTTTTCCTAATCTGCGTGTATTTCTTTTTTATTTATTTTAGCCGAACAAAGAAAAAGGTGACCCTTTACTTTGGGCTTCTCTGCCTCACCTGGTCAGTTCGGTCGATGTTCTCGAACCTGTACCCTAGCCTTTTTCTTTTTCCGGATTTTGATTGGACAACGACGGTGCGCATCGAATACATCACCATTTACTTCACCATGATCTGGTCGATTCTCTTTCTTGGCCAAATCTTTCAAAACGAAGCAAACATTTTCTTCAAATACGCCCTGATATTTTCCAATCTTCTGTTCACGCTATTTACTCTTTTCACTTTACCGCTTTCATTTACACATTGGCTCAATGTTTATTTGTCTGCCGCAATTGTCATGCTCTTATATGCTGGCTTTACGGTGATTCGAGCTTGGGTGAATGAGCGGGTAGGCTCCGGACTATTAACCATCTCAGCTATTCTTGGCATTAATATTTTTGCCTACGACATTTTTGTTTACGAAGGCTTTTCATCGTACGACCCCATCATTTTTAGTTTTGGATACATTTCTATTTTTCTGCTAATGAGTTGGGCGTTGTCCATGAATCTGGGGCTTATTAAAAGTAAGTCAAACCCAACCACGCGGCTTACTTAGGACGACCTCTATACAAAGGAAGAGTAACTTAACAACAAATTTTACTAACTCAACCTCACCACTAGTTTGCCAGGCTTCTCCCTCTGCTCAAATGCTCAGTGACCAAAGAATATGCACCTGTAATAAATCCATAGTCTCTATAATTAAGAGAGGCAGCATGCATCTTTACTAAAACATCATACTCGTCCACAATTTGATCTGCAACATCGTCCCAATGAATTCCGTCAAAAGAACCTACCGAATGTAAACGCAACGCCTTCATAATTTTTTTGTCGTTTAACAAACGCTCTCTTGAGTTGGTTCGCTCCATCATTTGATTGGTTTCGCTATTTTTGCCTTTTCATTTAGAATTTTTTAGGATTATGGCCGATTACAGCAAAGAAGAGATCAAACGCATTGAAGATAAATGGCGCGAAAAGTGGGTAAAGGATCAGGTTTATAAAGTATCCAATGACTCGCCTAAGCCCAAGTACTATGTGCTTGACATGTTCCCTTATCCGTCTGGTGCGGGATTACATGTTGGCCACCCGCTCGGTTACATCGCATCGGATATCGTTGCCCGCTTCAAGCGACTGAAAGGATTTAATGTGTTACATCCGATGGGCTTCGATGCCTTCGGCTTGCCGGCCGAACAATATGCGATTGAGCATGGAGTGCATCCCGCAAAATCAACACAAGACAATATTCAAAATTATAAAAATCAGTTAGGCAAGATTGGCTTTTGTTACGATTGGAGCCGCGAGGTTCAAACCTGCGATCCAAAATATTATCGCTGGACACAATGGATCTTCCTTCAAATTTTTGATAGCTGGTACAACCGGAAAAGCAACAAGGCTGAAAAAATTACAACCCTTACTTGGATTTTTGAGAACGAAGGAAATGGTGATCATCATTTTCCAAATCCGAAGTTTAAATTGCCAAACGGTGAAACTACTTTCCTTCCCACGGAATGGAAAGCATTCAACCAAAAGCAACGTCAGGAAATATTGATGCAGTATCGCCTGGCCTACCTCGCTTACACCGATGTGAATTGGTGTGAAGCATTGGGCACTGTGCTTGCCAATGATGAGGTTATTAATGGCGTAAGTTATCGCGGTGGGTTTCCTGTGGTGAAAAAACAAATGCGCCAGTGGAGTTTGCGGATCACGGAGTATGCCGAGCGTCTGTTGAAAGGATTGGATGTTGTCGACTTTAGTGATTCGATGAAAGAAATTCAGCGCAACTGGATTGGTAAGAGTGTTGGTGCGTTGATTGAGTTTGGCCTCACCCCCAGCCCCTCTCCGGTGGAGAGGGGAACGGATTCGAGGGGAAGGGAAACAGCCGATAAAAAATATTGGAAATACCTGAAAGAATTTTCAAGACAAAATCGAAAAGATCAAACTGAAGAAGAAAATATCCTTTGGGATGAATTAAGGAATAGCAAGCTCGGTCATAAAATCAGAAGACAACATGCAATTGATGTCTACATAGCAGACTTTGTTAGCCTTGATAAACGTTTGGTGATTGAAGTCGATGGTGACTATCACAAGAACAATAAAGAATTCGATGAAGCCCGAACAGTAGTATTGAATGCCGAAGGTTTTCAGGTCATTCGATTCACCAATGAAGAAGTAAAGAATAATTTAAAAGAGGTTCTCTCTCAGATTAAAACTGTATTAGACAAATCTCCTTCCATAAAAGAGTCCAGCTCCCTCTCCGGAGGAGAGGGCCGGGGCGAGGCGGTTCTCACCGTCTTCACCACCCGCCCTGACACCATCTTCGGAGTTGATTTCATGGTACTTGCCCCCGAGCACGAACTCGTAAAAAGAATTACAACACCCGACCGCAAAGAAGAAGTCGAGAAATATTTGAAGTATGTAGAGAGCCGTTCGGAAATTGACAGGATGGCGGAAGTGAAAAAGATTACGGGTTGTTTCACTGGCGCCTACGCAATTAATCCGTTCAACAAAAGAAAGATTGAAGTGTGGATCAGTGAGTATGTGTTGGCTGGATACGGAACTGGCGCGATCATGGCAGTGCCTTGTGGTGATGAACGCGATCATAAGTTTGCCAAACATTTTAATATTCCGATCACGAATATTATTGGCAAACATTACGATGGCAATGATGCCAACCCAACCAAAGATGCCATCCTTGAAAATTCAGATTTCCTCAATGGGATGGTAATGCACAAAGCCATCGATGTGGTGATCACTAAACTCGAGGATAAGAAAATCGGTAAACGGCAAGTGAATTACAAAATGCGCGATGCGGGTTGGAGCCGTCAGCGGTATTGGGGTGAACCATTTCCTGTGGTTTTCAGAGAAGACATGCCCTATCCTATGAATGATAGTGAATTGCCATTGACGTTGCCTGACTCCAATAACTTCAAATCATCCGGAACAGGCGAAGGGCCGTTAGCGAATTTAAAAGAGTGGATTAATTTTTCTGAAAATGCAAAGCGCGATAGCAACACGATGCCTACACACGCAGGTGCAGCGTGGTATTTTTTGCGGTACATGGATCCGCATAACGACAAAGAGTTTGCCACTAGAAAAGCGCTCGACTACTGGAACCAGGTAGATGTGTACATTGGCGGATCAGAACATGCCGTAGCACATTTGCTGTACTCAAGATTGTGGATAAAAATTCTCCATGACTTAGGCTACATCAATTTTGATGAGCCATTTAAGAAGTTGATCAATCAGGGAATGATAATGGGTGATTCAAGATTTGTTTACAGAATCAATGCTACTGATGTCTTTGTATCAAAGGGGATTTACGAAAAATTAGACAGACTTGACTATGAGAAAAATTTTGATGAATTGACTAATTTCTCCAATCAGTTTAATGAAATCTTAAAAACTAATCGATTCCTCGAAGGTGGGAATATTAGAATGAATGAAAATTCTCCAGAAAATTTTGCCATTAATCTTTTAAGCAAAATACGTGTGTCCATTGCTTGTGTAAATGGGCTTGAACTGGATATAAGTGAGTTAAGGCAATGGAAATCTGAATTCGCCAATGCTGAATTTATTTTAGAAGATATAGATGGAAATCCAACTAATGATTCACGTCAAGGCAAATACATCTGTGACTCCGCTACTGAAAAAATTAGCAAGTCTTATTATAATGTAGTCAACCCAGACGAAATCGTTGATAAGTATGGGGCTGACACGCTTCGTTTGTACGAAATGTTCCTTGGTCCATTGGAGCAATCCAAACCGTGGAGCACTAGTGGTATTGATGGCGTGTATAAATTTTTAAGACGCTTCTGGAATTTATTCCACGACAATCAGGGCAAATGGAATGTTTCTGATGCTGAACCGACCAAAGAAGAATTGAAGGCCTTGCACAAGGTGATTAAGAAGGTTGAATATGATATCGAGCATTTCTCTTTCAACACTTCGGTGAGCGAATTTATGATTTGTGCCAATGAGCTGTCGTCATTAAAATGCAACAAGCGAGCCATCCTTGAGCCGTTGACCATTGTGTTGGCTTCGTACGCTCCTCATATCACAGAAGAACTTTGGGAGAAGTTAGGTCATAAAAACTCGATATTAAATGCAACCTATCCTGTCTTCAATGAGTCCTTTCTGAAAGAGAGTGATTTCGAGTATCCGATCTCGATCAACGGAAAAGTGCGCGCTAAAATGAACTTTGCCTTGGATATGCCCGTCAGTGACATGGAGAAAATTGTAATGGCCTCGGAGGCCGTGCAAAAATGGACGGAAGGAAAGGCACCTAAGAAAGTGATCATCGTTCCTGGAAGAATCGTAAACATCGTTCTATAGCAAAGTGATCGTCATCGCGAGAACCAGCTTGGGAAGTGGGGTGATCGAAGCGATCCCATTCAGATTGCTTAGCTCTTGCTCGCCATCCCCACTAACGCTCGCAATGACGGCTCTATCTTTGGAGAGTGAAAACTTTTTTTCATTAATCCGTTAGAGTCGTCAATGAGGATCCGCCTATTCCTACTGACGATCACTGGTTCAATTTTGTGTTCGACAGCAGTTGGGCAAATCACCCTTCGCGGCAGGATAATCGACGGCGTGACTTTGCAGCCCATTGCGTTTGCTAATCTTTCCTTGAAAGACGGTCGCACTGGAACCACCACGGAGATCGAAGGAAATTTTACGTTGGCTATCTCATCAGGTTACACTGACAGTATCTACGTTTCGCACGTGAGTTACCAGAAAAGAGTCCTTCCCCTGTCCTACTTTCAGGCCCATTCCGAAATCCATCTTCAACCCTCAGCTACCCAACTTCATGAGGTAGGCATTGTTGCATCACGATTAGAAAATCCCGCCTTCGCCATCATCCGAAAAGCGATCGGCAATAAAAAAGAAAATGATCCTTCGAACCTAAAGTCGTACGAATACATTTCGTATAATAAATTTTTAGTGACCATGAGTGAGAACTCAAGGCGAATGGATTCCATTATTAATAAATTAAAATCACGACCGGATACGGTGAAACTCAAGAAGAGGCAAAAACAATTGTTGAAATTCGACAGCTTAGTGAACACCACACATTTTTTTCTCAGCGAATCCATCACCGAAAAGCAAGTAATCAATCCCGACAAGGAAAAAGAAAAGTTGTTGGCACTGCAAGTCTCTGGGTACAAAAGTCCGATCTTCACTAACGTGGCCACCGACTATCAGCCGTTTTCATTTTACAAAGACAACATTTCATTACTCGGAAAGGATTTCGTCAACCCGATTAGTCGCGGAACTTTTAATCGCTATGAATTTTATTTGAGAGACACTACTTACTTTGGAAAAGATACCGTTTACATCATCCAATTTAAGCCGAGGGCAGGAAGGTTGTTCAATGGATTAAAAGGTATTGTTTCCATTTGCACGGATGGCTATGCCATCAAAAATATCATTGCTTCCTCTGCCGATCCCTCCATGTTGACTTCCATTCGCATACAACAAAACTACGACAAGGTTGATGGACACTGGTTCCCTGTACAACTCAATACCGATTTGGATTTTCGAAACAAAAAATATGCGAGTCGATACATGATAGCGCAACACCGAAGCTTCTTTAAAGAAATAAAAATAAATCCTTCATTGAAGAAATCTTCGTTTGGTGATATCACCACTGAACTTAATTTGCCTAAACCGGAAGAAAACAAATTGATTCTGGATCGCTATCGCAATAACCATTTGGATAAGAAAGAAACCAGAACGTATACGCTTATAGATTCCGTTATGCGGAAACTGGGGTGGATCGATCAGGTGATCGAAACGATTGTGACACAGACAATACCCCTTGGAATTTTCGAAATGGATTTGAACAGATTAATGAAATTCAACAGATACGAAAGTTTTCGTTTGGGTGCAGGAATTTATACCAGCAACCGGTTTTCAAAATGGCTGCGCTTAGGCGGCTATGCCGGTTACGGCTTTCGCGATGAGCAATGGAAATACGGTGGTGAAATGAAACTTAATTTCAATCTCGATAAAGATTTCTTCCTGCGTTTCTCCTATGCGAAGGATATTTATGAAACCGGATCCTCGCACGTCAATCACGAAGGGCAATTTATAGGTAATGAAGACTTTCGAAAATGGAACGGTTATCTTTTCGACAAAATCGAATTTTACAAAGGGGAAATGGGCTACCGGATTTTGCCGGATGTGCACACTTCAATTTTTGTTTCGAGAAATGAAATTCAGCCTACCTATAACTATCAGCTGCTACTCAATAATGAATTAACCAATCGTTTTATAATTACCGAAACCGGGTTGACGTTTCGATATGTACACAAGGAAAATTATATGAGCCTTCGTGGAAAAAAAATTCTCATCGGTCAACACTTTCCAGTTTTTACATTTTCATTCACGCAAGCCATTACAGCATTTGACGCAAAGGATTTTAATTACACTAGCATTGATTTTACTGCGAAGCACCAGATTAAGCATCGGTATGGCGGCAAGACTAATTTGTTTTTAACATCCGGCTGGCTTACCGGCTTGGCTCCTTATGGCAAACTATACATTGGTCGTGGCACAAGTGCCACTACAATTTTAGTCGATAATTATTTTCAGACTATGGGGCTTTATGAATTTACCGCTACGAAATATGCCTCTGTCTTTCTTAGACACAACTTTGGAAATATTTTAGTAAACAAATGGTATTCAAAACCTGAACTCTTGCTGTATCAAAACATGGGTATTGGTCAACTGGAAAATCAGGATGCTCATGTCGGGCTTTCATTACAAGATTATAGGAAAGGTTTTGTTGAATCAGGTCTTGGCTTAAATAATATTCTTCGAGCAAAATATGTCAATGTTGCCTATTGGGGATTTGGCGCTGCTGTTTTTTATCGATACGGACCTTATCAGTTTGCCCAACCCTCCGACAATCTCTTCTGGAAAATGACCTTCAGTTTTGGTTTTTAGGTTTCTGCTAACGGCCATTCGGCAACATTTCCTTAACTTCACAGCCTCAAAAAAAGGAATAAAATGCATTCTTCAAAAATTGTTGGCTTGGGTCATCACGTACCCGATACCGTAATCACCAACGAATACTTGTCCACCCTGATGGACACTAATAATGAATGGATAATTGAACGCACTGGAATCAACGAGCGGAGATGGATTGATCCAAAAGTAGATACGGTAGCCAACATGGCCGCCAAAGCTGCAAGGATGGCGTTGAAGAATGCCAATCTCACTGAAAAAGACATTGACTTCATCGTCTTTGCAACGATCACGCCTGATTATTTTTTTCCAGGATCCGGTGTTTTGTTACAGCGTGAATTAGGGTTGGACGGACGAATTGCTGCACTTGATATTCGAAATGCGTGCTCCGGTTTTATTTATGCACTTTCGGTTGCCGATCAATTCATTAAAACAGGAATGTATAAAACCATTTTGGTGATTGGCGCAGAAATCCAATCAACCGCACTGGACATCACCACACGAGGTCGCAATACGGCTGTGATTTTTGGTGATGGCGCTGGTGCAGCTATTTTGCAACGATCCGATAAACCTGGTCTCCTTTCAACACACCTCCATTCTGACGGCCGCTTTGCTGAAGAACTCTATTTAAAAGACCCTGGCAGCAGCAGGCCTCATGCTGAACGACAGCCAGAACAAATTTTAGATACAAGTACTTTTAAAGTGGTGATGAATGGAAGTCAGGTCTTCAAGCACGCCGTAGTTCGTTTTATTGAAGTGATCGATGAAGCCTTGGAAAAAAATAACCTCAAAAAAGAAGACATCAACCTGCTTATTCCCCATCAGGCCAATTTGCGGATTAGTCAGTTTATTCAACAAAAACTTGCTTTGCGTGACGACCAGGTCTATAACAACATCATGCGTTACGGTAATACCACCGCGGCATCCATCCCCATCGCTATGAGCGAGGCCTGGGCAGAAGGAAGAATCAAAGAAAATGACGTACTTTGTTTAGCCGCATTTGGTAGCGGATTTACGTGGGCTTCTGCGCTAATCCGCTGGTAAATTTTGTTTGATCGCATTAACACATAACCCAACGATGAAGACCTCCTCTTACAATCCGAGCCCACTTGAAGTGGATATGGCCAATGCACTCTTCATCATTCAGAAAGAAATTGAAAAGCACCTGCAAGACAATCAGATAGTCCATGTAGAGACAAATATCAATCGCGATAATCCTATGGTGAAATTCAATCTACTGGATAAAGATGGCGATCCACACGAGATTGTGGTTCGTATTGTGCAGATACCGGATAAATTCTAACCGAATTATTCTAAGAACGTTAATTTTCGCACTCCCAAGCTGCGGCAGGAGAAAAATCGAAACTTGATGTAACTTTGTTACGTTTCTGTATTTCATAATCACCACATGAGAAAAAAGTTAATCATCTTTTCAATTAGTTTGCTGGCAGTTGTCTTATTTTCATTTACACCACCTGCCGATCGTTTTTTTGAGCTTGCCAAAAACCTTGAAATTTTCGGATCGCTTTTCAGAGAAGTGAATTCACTTTATGTGGATGACGTGAACCCCAATGTGATGGCTCGCCATGGCATTGACGCCATGCTTAACTCGCTCGATCCGTACACAAATTACATACCAGAAGATGAAGTGGAGGATTATCGCACACTGAACACCGGACAATATGGTGGCATTGGTGCCTCTACGGTTACCATCGGCAATAGAACGGTGGTAAACATGGTATTTGAAAACTATCCCGCGTATAAAAACGGTCTTAAGATTGGCGATGAAATTGTAAAACTCAATGGCATCGAGCTCTCTAAAATTCCCGCAGAGGAGTCCAGTCGATTGATGAAAGGCCAAATTGGATCTACCGTCAAAGTAAGTGTTAAGCGATACGGTCACGCAGATTTGATCGAACTTGAATTCAAGCGTGAAAAGATTAAAATCAACAGTGTTCCTTATTTTGGAATGATTCCATCTCAAGATATTGGCCTTGTGCAATTAACTGAATTCACGTCCGAGTGCAGTAAAGAATTAAAAAAAGGTATCCAATCGCTGAAGGAACAAGGAGCAAAAAAAATAATTCTTGACATTCGTGGTAATCCAGGTGGACATCTCAACGAAGCCGTGGACATCTGTAATTTTTTTATTCCAAAAGGAAAATTGGTGGTAGCCACCAGAGGCAAAAGCGAACAGCGTGATTACGAAACACAAAACAATCCGTTGGATGAAAGTATTCCAGTGGTCATATTGATTAACCGAGGCAGTGCTTCTGCTTCGGAAATTGTAGCTGGCACTCTCCAAGACTATGACAGGGCTGTGATTGTGGGTGAGCGATCGTACGGCAAAGGCCTCGTGCAAATGGGAAAACCTTTTATCTATAACTCGTATGTAAAAATTACTACGGCAAAATATTATACACCTAGTGGAAGATGCATCCAGGTATTGGATTATTCACACCGCAGAACCGATGGCAGTGTAGCCACCGTTCCTGACTCGGTAAAAAAGGAATTTAAAACGTCAAACGGCCGACATGTGTTTGACGGTGGTGGTATCGAACCCGATGTCACCCTTTCCTCAAACGACCAACCAAGTATTGCTTTAGCTTTAAGTCGACAAGGGTTTATTTTTGATTACGCAACAGTTTATGCTTCCAAACATCCTTCTATTGCACCTGCTAAGAATTTTTCGTTATCAGCATCCGAATACCAGGACTTTGTGACTTGGATATCAGGCAAAAAACTGGACTACAAAACTTCGGTTGAAAAGGAATTGAAAGAATTAGAGGAGTTAGCGATACGCGAGGAATATTTATCAACGATTAAGCAACCCCTCGCACAGGTTAACCAAAAACTTTCTGAAATTCACCAGACAGATTTTACTGTGTTTAAGGAGCAAATCAAATCCCTTCTGGAGCATGAAATTGTTTCGAGGTATTATTTTGAAAAAGGAGCTGCCGAATTTACGCTCAGCAATGACGATGATGTAAAGAAAGCTGTGAGCATATTGAATGATTCCGAGAGCTATAAGAAAATCCTTCGCCTGCAGTGATCTTTTTACGAAAAAAAAGGTTTCGGATCCTCGTCATTACATTTCTTATTTTCTTAGGATTTATTCTTCTCATGGACTCGTGCATGCAATTCCGAATGAGCAAATCGGAAATCGATCAGTTCTTTTTTGGCAAAGAGAGAAAAGGTACACTTCATGAATATCCGGTTGGCAATGGACGGGTTATTAATTATCTCCATGTAGGTGATGAGAATTTACCACTTGTTGTATTTGTTCACGGATCGCCCGGCTCGTTGAGTGCTTTCATTCATTTTATGGCCGACACCGCCTTACTTAAACATGCACAACTTATCACGGTAGATCGGCCTGGATTCGGAGAATCAAATTTCGGATACGCCGAAAAATCCCTGCAGAAACAAGCCCAATACCTGAAACCGATTCTTGAGAAATATAAAAACAATAAGCCAATCATTTTAGTGGGGCACTCGCTGGGTGGGCCGGTAATTGCTCGCATGGCAATGGATTATCAATCGATGATAGATGGCTTAGTGATTGTTGCCGGCTCTATTGATCCAGAACTAGAACCACATGAAACGTGGTTTCGTGCTCCTTTGGCAACTCCTTTTTTAAGCTGGGTCATGCCTCGTTCCTTTCGTGCATCAAATCTTGAGATTTACAAACTCAAACCCGAGTTGCAGGAAATGATGCCCCTATGGAAAAACATCACTTGCAGGGTAACCATCATTCAGGGAAAAAAAGACGATCTCGTTTCGCCTGCCAACACAGATTTTGCAAGAAAAATGTTGGTAAACGCCACTTCTGTTGATTACATTATCAAGGAAGATATGAGTCATTTCGTTCCCTGGCAACATCCCGAATTAATTCGAAGAGCAATACTTCAAATGCTTAAATAAAAATAGAGCGGGCTTGCCCGCTCTATTTTCTTGGTTCAAATCAAACTAACTACACTATCTCAAAAATAACATCTCTCTGTATTTTACCAATGGCCAATCTTCATTGTCCACCAGCAATTCAAGATCATCAACGGCATCACGGATGATATCAAAATACTTTTCTTTGATATCATCACAGTAGGCGATAGCACGTTTGTGCGAATCAGTAATTTTATTGACACGCTTACGCTCTTCCACCATGGCACGAACATTCTTCTTGATCGTATCGATGTGCTCAGAAATCTCCTTGATCGTTTGAACAACAGCTTTGTTGTCAACGCCCAATCCTTTCAATCCGTTGGCATTAGTGATCAGTTTGCTTTGATAATTGATAGCTGTTGGCACAATGTGGTTCATGGCCAGATCACCCATCACGCGAGCTTCAATCTGTACACGTTTGATGTATCCCTCCAACCTGATCTCATTTCTAGCCTCAACTTCCTTATGGGTAAGCACACCGTGCTTTTCAAAAAGATCGAGTGATTTTTTAGTCAAGTAAGCATCCAGCGCAAGCGGCATATTTTTTACGTTACCCAATTTGCGCTTAGCTGCTTCTTTCACCCATTCTTCTGAATAACCATCGCCTTCAAAACGGATATCTTTAGATTCTTTGATGTATTTGCGTAACACAGTCACAATTGCCAGTCTTTTCTCTTCGCCCTTCTCAACCAATTTTTCAACTTCAGTATGAAATTTCTCCAATTGATCGGCAAGAATCAGGTTCAATACAGTCATCGGTGTCGCGCAATTGTCGCTGCTTCCTACGGCCCTGAACTCAAATTTATTTCCAGTAAATGCAAAAGGAGAAGTACGGTTGCGATCGGTAGCATCCAATATGATTTCAGGAATCTGATCGATACCCAACTTCATGTACATGTTGTCACCTTTCTCAATTTTTACATTTCCTTTTTTCTCTAGCTCATCCAGAACAGCCGTCATTTGCGCACCAATAAACACCGACATGATAGCCGGAGGTGCTTCGTTTGCGCCCAGGCGAAAATCATTTCCTGGAGTTGCAATGCTGGCGCGTAACAAATCAGAATGCTCATGAACAGCCTTAATCGTATTTACAAAAAAAGTAAGGAAGAGTAAATTATCACGAGCTGAGCTGGATGGCGCATAAAGATTTACACCGGTATCAGTAATCAATGACCAGTTATTATGTTTCCCATTTCCGTTTACACCGGCAAATGGTTTTTCATGAAAGAGTATTTTCAAGCCATGCTTCTCCCCTATGCGACTCATCACATCAAGCATCAATTGATTGTGATCATTGGCGACGTTCACTTCTTCGAATAAAGGAGCTACTTCAAATTGGCTCGGTGCAACTTCGTTGTGGCGTGTGCGAACGGGGATACCCAACTTCCAGCATTCGATTTCAAACTCGCGCATAAAATCATAAACACGGGATGGAATTGTTCCAAAATAATGGTCTTCCAATTGCTGACCCCGTGCCGGTGCATGACCGAAAACAGTACGACCAGCCATCACTAAGTCAGGTCGGGCCATATATAAGGCGGCATCCACTACAAAATATTCTTGCTCAGGTCCGAGGGAAGCAACAGCATGTTGAATATCCTTATCAAATAACTGGCAAACTTTGGTGGCAGCCATATCTACCGCTTTTAATGCTTTAAGCAACGGAGATTTTGTATCCAGCGTCTCGCCCGTATACGAAACAAAAATGGTAGGGATACTCAACGTTCTTCCATAGAGGAACATCGGTGAGGTAGGATCCCAAGCAGTATAACCACGGGCTTCAAAGGTGCTGCGGATTCCTCCACTAGGGAAAGAGGAGGCATCAGGCTCTTGTTGAACCAGCTCGCTGCCCTTGAATTTTTCAATCCCTGCAAGTGCATCAAAAAATGAATCGTGCTTTTCGGC